>ERZ1108167.53-NODE-53-length-205809-cov-40.348888_pt1 | contig 205809 bp, 238 predicted proteins | sample MGYA00403703_ERZ1108167 | MGnify/ENA primary metagenome ERZ1108167 (study PRJEB35170, sample SAMEA104062411) | human gut metagenome | biome: human gut; feature: human-associated habitat; material: faeces | place: Denmark | collected 2012-05-11 ...
TTTCTGATACCCCGGCAGAGCAAAACAACCCCCTTGTTCGCAGTCCTGCTCCGGGGAAACTCTGCGGCTTTCTGATGCCCAGTAGGTCGCCACCCTGTGTCTTGTACACAGTCAATATCAGGAATGGACGATGAGGGTTTGGGAGGGTAGGGGAGGGAGGGGGAGAAATCGTGATCATTGGACATGAAAAAAAGATGCGTATTTTTAAATGTTAGGTATAAGACCTAGCATGAAAGCTGTAGAATTTACCAAATCGGAATATTTTTACAGTTATTGATTATTTTCCTTTTATATCAATATTTTGAATTTAGGTTGTACACAAGACGAACAAATTGAATTGTGCGCGAAAAGTTATTTTGAGCGCTAAATGCGTTAAATGTGCATTACAATGCACTTTTAACTTGTAATGCGCTCAAGCCTCATTAATAATGTGAAAACTAACCTAAGGAGATACCATGAGCATACTAGATGATATTCGTACGATCGGCCTGAAAATGAAAAATGAACAAGCAAGCCTTAAGGAAATTATCCTTGAGTCAAGCCGGGTAGATGTTTCTGATGAACAGGTCGATGGATTAGACCGTCTTATCTATAACCACTGTTTAAATAAAAAAACTCTCTCTGATTTCTTTGGTAAATCAAGAAATACATTTAGTAGAATTCTTTCCGAACTACATGAGAAACAGGTAATTGGGGAACCCATTTTCCAGAACAAGAGTCACCTGTATACCCGGTGGGATGTGCAAAAAATAATTGATGCAATGGGCACAATTCAATATCGCGAAATGTATTTACCGCGAGTCATCGTGATTGAGAACCACAAAGGTGGAACCGGTAAAAGTACAACAACAGTAACACTCGCTACCGCAGCTGCTTTGGATCTTAATCTAAATGCAAGAATCCTTGTAATTGACCTGGACCCGCAAGGTTCATTGGGTAATAACCTTATTCATACCACTAGCGATGATAGTGTTTATCTGACTATTACCGACGTTTTGCTTAGTGAAATTGAAGATAATGATTTCACTCAGTATATAAATCAAGGTTACACGGAAGAACAAATAATTGGGGCGATGGCCTTTTCTACACATTTACCTAACATGGATGTAATAACAGCTTTCCCGACTGATGACAGATTTACTGACAAATACTGGAGTCTGGATAAGGAAGCAAGACTCAAGCTACTAACTCGGTTTCGCGATGTAGTTATCCCTGTATTGAAAGTAAAGTACGATCTCATTTTTATTGATACACCACCGCAAGATTCTCCAATCATTTGGTCAACAAATGAGGCGGCTGACGCAATTCTTGTTCCGATTACACCCCGTGAATATGATTTTGCTTCTACCACAAACTATATGATTACTATTTCAGACCGTCTGGCACAATTGCCCTCCAAAGGCGAAAACATTAAATGGCTAAATGTATTGGCTGTGAATGTAGATGACAGAAGCCAGCATGAGATTCGTACTTTAAATAAACTTGTAAGAACTGTACGTGACCGTTTCATGACAACAAATATTAAACATTCAGAAGCTTTCGTTGCAGCAGCTGAAAAAGGTCGCACTGTACTCGATATTAAAAAATCAGAAGAGCTCTGTTCTTCAAAGCAGTATGATATTGCGGAAATGTCTGTTCAGTCTGTATATCAACAACTTATCAATGAGATTAAAAGCTTTTCAGTTAGGGAGGACAGTGAATAATGAGTGATGTTGAACGCGGTACGAGCAAAGACAAGTACTTGACCGGAAACGCAAAGCGTACATTTGTTGATCAAAAAAGCGGGCTTCCGCCTCTAAAAGCTCCTTCTGTACAAAAACGCCTATTTACTCTGTCAAATGGTCGTAAAGTAGAAGCTCGCTACGTAGTCGTTCCTGGTTCAGAAGTGGCAGAGAAGACGCTAGTTCATGAGCTAAACCCTCGAAATCAAGAGGCAATTGACGACCTTTCAACAAGGGAAATACTCCCCCTTATAAAAGAAAATGGGGTTACTACTGAAGCTATTGCTGTATACCGCGACGGTAAATATTACCTGATTGAGGGTAGTCGGCGTCGTTATTGCTGCATCAAATGTTTGGCAGACCTGCCGTTATGGGCATTTGATGAAGAGGTAAGTCGTGAAGATGTCGATTGTATTGTAAATGCTGCACAAACAGCGAAAAGGTTCTCATATCGTGAAGTGGGTATTAAGTACCTTCAAATCATGAAAAATGAAGAGTTCAAAACCAATGAGGAACTTGCTTCTTATTTTAACATTAGCGTTGAGTCGGTAAGAAAGAGAATCCAGGCGGCTAAAGTTAACGAAGAACTAATTAGAATTTTCCCTGATAGTGAAGGGATACCTAATACTTACTATGGTAAATTGGCTAAAATTGAAAAAGTTGCTATTGCCCATAAAATCCCTTTGTCAGAGCTAACATCTGAAGTCGGGACAGAAGACAATAAGATCATTAACGTTAATGATATTGAGGAAGTCCAGAAATCCATTTTAGATGGTTTGCATTCAGTACTTACCATTCTCTGTAATGATGCAAATAAACCGCCTAAATGGACTGTGTCAGATATTATAGATTTCGAAGATAAGGATACTTACGCACGTGTCAGGAAGAGCCAAGACGGTCAAAAAGTAAGTTTTGAGTTCAAGCGTATAAGCCAGTCAACCATTAATGAAATAGAACGTTTAATTAAAGTTAGTATTGGCAAATCAAAATAATCATAAAATGGTATGGTCATGGCCCTTAGGGGTCATGACTTTATAATCCATTAAAAGCAAAGCAACCCCCTTGTTCGCAGTCCGGCTCCTTGAGATCCAACGGCTTCATGATAACCCGACATGACAAAACAACCCCCTTGTTCGCAGTCCGGCCCCTTGACGCCCAGCGGCTTCATGGAAGCCCGGCAGGGCAAAACAACCCCCTTGTTCGCAGTCCAGCCCCTTGACGCCCAGCGGTTTCATGACAACCCGGCAGGGCAAAACAACCCCCTTGTTCGCAGTCCGGCCCCTTGACGCCCATCGGCTTCATGACAACCCAACAGGGCAAAACAACCCCCTTGTTCGCAGTCCGGCCCCTTGACGCCCATCAGCTTCATGACAACCCGGCAGGGTAAAACAACCCCCTTGTTCGCAGTCCGGCTCCTTGAGATACAACGGCTTCATGATAACCCGACATGATAAAACAACCCCCTTGTTCGCAGTCCGGCCCCTTGACGCCCAGCGGTTTCATGACAACCCGGCAGGGCAAAACAACCCCCTTGTTCGCAGTCCGGCCCCTTGACGCCCATCGGCTTCATGACAACCCAACAGGGCAAAACAACCCCCTTGTTCGCAGTCCGGCCACTTGGCGTCCATCGGCGTCCTGATACCCCGGCAGGGTAAAACAACCCCCTTGTTCGCAGTCCGGCCACTTGGCGTCCATCGGCGTCATGATACCCCGGAAGGGTAAAACAACCCCCTTGTTCGCAGTCCGGCCACTTGGCGTCCATCGGCGTCCTGATACCCCGGCAGGGTAAAACAACCCCCTTGTTCGCAGTCCGGCCACTTGGCGTCCATCGGCGTCCTGATACCCCGGCAGGGTAAAACAACCCCCTTGTTCGCAGACCAGCCCCTTGACGCCCAGCGGTTTCATGACAACCCGGCAGGACAAAACAACCCCCTTGTTCGCAGTCCGGCCCCTTGACGCCCATCGGCTTCATGACAACCCGGCAGGGCAAAACAACCCCCTTGTTCGCAGTAACGCTATGACCGGTCTGTGACACCTGATGAATGGTTTTTGATTTACGCCCATATAAATTAGGTTGTTAGTAGAGAAAAAAATTTATTCATGCTGATAAGATTGGGAAAGGTGGCAGATCTGGATTGAGTAATTTTTTATTCGTAAATCAACTGAACAGGTAGGATATGGGAGAATTATATTTGCTGTTTGCTAAAGACAAAAATGGCATGTTATATGACACCTATCATGCCCGGCTAACATCTGACATTGATTACTATTGCACTCAATGCGGACGTCGCATTGATTATCAAAAAGAAGTTGAAATTGGAGACTTCAAACAACAGCATTTTTTTAAACACAGCGTGGCTGATGATAAAACTATAGAGATATGTGAAGAAAGCTATCTTAATGAAGCTATTAAAGATATCGCACATAGTATCCTAGCCACTGACGGCTTCATTCATGTGAGCCCAATGTTTAATAAAGGCCAGATTCAAGCACCGAGTAAAATTTTCGCACCTCATAACGTCATGATTTCACATGATGACCTCATAGGTTCCCAGCGAGTTGATTTCAAATGGACAAGTTCAAAAGGGAAATGCATGGGGTTAGTTTTCGTTGACCACAATGAAGTCATTGAAAACAAGGTGTATGACGTGACCGATTCAAAAGCCTTCATTGCCGAAATTAACCTTGCAATACTTAAAAGTCATCTACGTTCGATGATTAAATCAAAACATGGGATGGATACTGGATTAATCAACGCCATAAAGGGATTATTAACCAATAAAAATATATATAGCCGCTGGATCAGTTGGGACGGTAAAAAAACGAATTTTAGAATGTCTCCAGCTTACTTTCGTACCTTCAACAACTACGGATATGACAGTTACAAAAACATAGTTTCGCTGGATGGTTTTTTTCATCATGAAAATGATTACATTGACCAAAATACAAAGTCCGTTTTGAAGATGACAGGAAGGAAGTTTGATTTTCAAGTTAAAGAAATGACGTATAAGTTCAGCCTGGAACGAGGAAGTTACTCCGATACGTTCTATGTCGTCATCTATGAGAAAGAATGCGTTTTACTTGATTATGTACTCAATTCTGTTCCAGCTAATGACAATACATACAATCAGATTAAAGCTTTGTGTATAAAGCTCATTCGTATGTATGAATCTGCCATGCGTGGTTTAAGCCTTGCTGGTTAGGGCTGCGCCCGGCCTACTCACGAATAATCAGGGCCGTTTTCCGTCCAAAAAAAGCCTCCACCCCCTTTAAACTGGGGGAGGGGAGTAATAAACAGCAAAAACGGATCTGATCATGTCGAAAACGACGTTGATCATTTCTGGAAACCTCCCAGCAAAGCTGGTATCTATCGTCCTGAAGTGACGATTAACGAATCTAGAAAGTTACTTTCTTTGGTGGGGTAGGTCGGTGGTAGGAAAACGATGGTGACTCCAGGGCTAAGGCCCTAATCAGGTGTTAACCTAATCAGGGCTTACTTAGTGATAACTTAATTACTGAATTTGCGGAAATTCGATAATGAAGTTGCTTTCGCCGGTAGAGCCGTTTTCCGCTGTAAAAATTGGGACGGTTGAGTTTTCCCCGTTCCCAAGGTCTATCTGAATTTCTTTCGTCTCCCCAGGCTGGATCACGTTCCCCAGAATGTTAATCGCATAATCGGCATCCTTCCTGACCGTGATATTTGCTGTTTGTACGCCCTGCGCCAGTGAGCCATCGTTACGACGCAGCTGGCCCGTACGCATGACGGCCAGCGGTGTGTTATCGCTGGTTTTGAGCGCTTTCACCACGCCTAAAGTTTTCAGCTTCTCAAGGGTCACGAGATTTTTAGGGTAATAGGCAAACTGAATGCTTTTTTGTGTCGTGTTGCCTTTGGCATCGGTAGCAAAAGCGGTCAGTGTATATTTGTCCGTATCTGAATCCAGGCTGGGGAAGAGGCGAGGGTAGTCTGGGGTATAACTACCGTCCGAGTTCTGGTTAAAACCTAAGACAACGCTGTCAGACGCCGGTCCCCCTTTGAGCTCAAGCCGGACAAGGCTGGGGGCGGTTAACGCATCATTTAACGTTATGCTGATGTTCTCAAGCCCGTAAACGGTGGCTCCAGAGGACAGAGACGCATTTTCATAGTTGAAATTCACCACAGGAGGCGTCTTGTCGTTAATCAGGTTTATGAATGGTGACGATGTTTCATTGCTAAAGGTGTCCTTTGCCAGAAAGCTCAGGTTATATTTCCCTTCGGCCAGTTTGCTCAGGTCAAAACTGTATGTGTAATCCTCGCCAGAAAGGGCGGTCTGGGCACCAGATAACAACTGTCCACCAGTATCAGAATCTATCAGGGTAGCCGATTTTAGTTGCAGCAGATCGCGGAATTTACCGCGTCCAGGTTGCGTTACAAATAAAAGAACCTTTTTGTTTTCTTCCTGGTAACTGTATCCAGTAATTCTGGGTAGCAGGTCAGTATTCCAGTGGTGCCTTTTTTCAATAGATACTGATGAAAACGTTTTATCGAAATCAGTCAATCTGAAGGAGTAGGTCGTAATACCGTTCCCCGTTTTTGGGATGGACCAGGATACCGCACCGATACACTCAGTTTCGCCAGCTGGTACCTGACAAATCTCAGTATTACCACTCATCGCACGCTGAACGTAATTCCGTGGTGATGCCGTTATCCTTACAGAGCTGAATTTAACGGGCAGATCTTTGGTATTCCAAAGGTAGCTGCCTGCATTCGTTTCGCCTTTTTTGTCTGATGTTAACCAGGCCTCAGGTGCTGCCGGACTGACCGGAGCCTCACTCCCCAAATTGATATCATAGGAGAGTGAACCGCCGCCCCATTGATAGCCATTATGGATAGTGTAAGTGACTTTATAGGCGGTCTTCGCTGATACATAGCTGTACCCATTAGCCTCGGAAATTATCGTTCCAAACTTCAAACCAGCTTTATTGTATTCCCTGCGGTTATTCGATGGCACCCGATACACGAGTGTCAAAGGGTTCTGGTTTACAGTCATTCCCGGCTTATAAGCTATGTAACCTTCACTAAAGCCTGGAACCACGCTCGTTTTAGACGTGGGGTCATATACGGCAAACAGTGTGTATTCACCAAGATCCGAGTCAAATACAAACCTCTGGTCTGGCAATGCTTTACGGTTTCCCGCTTTATCATAGAGCGTTACACGAAAGCGGTATTCGACATCAGCGTTTGATACAGGCATCCAGGCGGAACGACTAAAATTACCTTTTGTCCACGGCACAGATAGCGATGCTGAACCACTGTCGTAAACCATATCAGTGATGGAATACACCGTATCGTCAGGCTTGATCACCTGGATAGTCGCTTTATCAAAACCGGTTGCAGCTTTGACATTATTCACATTCAGGTAGAGTTTTGCTTCAGCCCCCTGGCCCAGTTCCCAGCGATCACCAGTTAACACCATATCGTATCCGGGTTTTTGGTCCACGCTCAGGTTATCGGATGAGGGGCCAGCAGTATCAATAATAAAATTGTGAGTCGTGCTGTCGATAACCGCGTTTTGTGTATTCAGGATATCCGAGGTTATGACATAACTCCCGTCACTCAAAGGCGGCAGTGTCACCGTTTTTCCGTAAAACTCTTCACCTGTAGAGGCCTTTATACGGTCATTGACCGTCACGCTATCTGTAGTAAAGCTATATACACCAACATTGTCTTTCTTTACCGTTACCTGAATTTTGCGATCGAGACCTGATATCAGCTTTACCTGAATTTTTTCGTTCGTATTCAGAACACCAGAATCCGCGCTGACTGATTTATCCGTTCCGTAGATATCCGTGATCGCATACTCATAGACACGAGCATATGAGGGGAGAGAAAGGGCGGTCAGTATTAGCGTAGTCAGTAATTTTATTTTCAATTTCATATCAAATTATTCCAGAAGAATATTGAAGGTTATGCCATGGCGATAATGATTTTCTTTTTCTGATTGCATGCATTTAACAGAGCCATGAGGCAAGAAAAGCCACCAGCCCCACGTAACAGAGGCGGTGGCCGTCGATAGTTAGTTAAGTTGCGGGAACTCGATGATGAAGTTACTTTGGCCTGTAGAGCCGTTAGCAGCCGGAAAAATCGGTACAGTGGAATTTGCGCCGGTTCCGAGGTCGAGCTGAATTTCTTTTGTTTCCCCAGGTTGGATCACCGTACCGAGAATGTTGATGGCGTACTCAGCATCACTTCGGACCGTGATATTGGCTGTCTGGATGCCTTGGGCAAGTGAACCATCATTACGTCGCAGCTGACCGGTTCGCATGACGGCCAGCGGTGTGTTGTCGCTTGTTTTCAGCGCCTTCACCACACCCAGCGTTTTGAGTTTTTCCAGGGTCACGAGATTTTTCGGATAGTAGGCAAACTGAATACTTTTCTGGGACGTGTTCCCTTTAGCATCTGTAGCATAGGCCGTGAGAGTGTATTTATCCGTCGACGCATCCAGAGTCGGGAACAGACGTGGGTAATCTGGTGTGTAGCTCCCGTCAGCATTCTGGTTAAAGCCGAGGACAACACTGTCAGATGCCGGTCCCCCTTTGAGCTCCAGACGGTCAAGAACTGGTTTGGTCAACGCATCGTTAAGGTTAACGGCGATATTCTCCAGTCCATAGACGGTCGTTCCGGAGGGGAGCGGGGCATTCTCGTAGTTAAAGCTGATTTCCGGAGGCGTCATGTCATGCACCAGCGTGATGAATGGCGACGTTGCCTCGTTTTCGAAAGTGTCTTTTGCCAGGAAGCCTAAATTGTATCGTCCTTCCGCCAGCTTACTCAGATCAAACGTATAGGTGTAATCTTCACCCGAAAGCGCAATTTTGGTTCCATTAAGTACCTGCACGCCGGTATCGGCATTAATCAGTTCAGCAGACTTGAGCTGGAGCTGGTCCCTGAAGTTGCCGTTACCGGGCTGCGTAACAAATAACAGCACTTTTTTCTTATCTTCCTGATAGTCATAGCCGGTGATTTTAGGAAGAAGATTGGTGTTCCAGTGGTTACGCCTTTCCGCATTTATTGAGGCTAGTGTTTTGTCCTCGTTATACATTCTAAAAGAATAGGTCACGCTACCATTACCACTTTGGGCAATAGTCCATGGTACCGGCCCGCTGCACTCAGTCTCGCCTGGCGGGATCTGACAAATTTCCAGGTTCCCTGTAAACGCTCTCTGGAGATAGTTTCTCGCAGAGGTACGAACTCTCGCTGAAATGAATTTCACCGGCAGATCGCTTGTCTTCCACAAGTAGTTAAAGGAATTGATTTCACCCTTTTTGTCCGTAGTGAGCCAGACGGTGGAAGGCGTTTCCGGACTTTCAGGGGTATCCGGCCCGAGTTTCAGATTGTAAGTCGCAGCAGCGCCACCCCACTGGTACCCGTTATGGATATCGTATCTGATGTTATACGGCGTTGTTGCGGCCACATAGACGTAGCCGTTGGCTTCGGAGATGATGGTGCCAAAACTTAAACCCGCTTTGTTGTATTTCCGGACGTTATTCGTCGGTAGCCGGTAGACGAGGGTAATCGGATTTTGATTAACCGTCATACCTGCTTTATACGCTACGTATCCCGAGGTGATCCCCGGCACCACGCTTGTCTGTGATTCGGGATCGCGTATTGCAAATAGGGTAAATTCACCAAGCTGGTTGTCGAAAACAAATTTCTGGTCAGGTAACACTTTACGTGAGCCTGCCTTGTCATAAAGCGTCACCCTGAAACGAAATTCAACGTCTGCATCCGATGTCGGCATCCAGGAAGCCTTTTTCCTTTCACCTAATGTCCAGGGAGCCGAAAGGGAAGAGGACCCACCATCATAATCCATGTCCGTGATTGAATAGACGCTGTTGTCCGGGTTGATGACCTGTAGCGTTGCTTTATCAAAACCGGTCGCGGCCTTAACGTTATTCACGTTCACATATAATTTTTGTTCAGCACCGAGGCCGAGCTCCCAGCGGTCTCCCTGTGTGACCATTTCATAGCCTGGTTTCTGAATAATGCTCAGATTGTCTGAGGTTGGCCCAACACTATCGATGGTGAAATCCTGAGTGGTTGAGTCGACCTGAATATCCTGTGTGTTAAGTATTTCAGAGATGACCTGATAGGGACCATCACTCAGGGGAGGAAGCGTGATGATTTTCCCGTAGAACTCTTCGCCCGTTGAGGCCTTAATTCGATCACTTACCTTAATGCTATCGGTGGTCGTGCCGTAGACCTCTGTACCGTCTTTCCTGACAGATACGTGTACTTTGCGATCGAGGCCGGAAATCAGGCTTAGCTGAATTTTTTCGTTAGTGTTAAGAATACCGGTTTCCGCACTGACTGATTTCTCAGCGCCATAGATATCCTTAATGGTGTACTCGTAGACCCGCGAATACGATGAAAAGGGGAGGGTCGCGAGGATTAACGTTGTCAGCAGTTTTATTTTGGTATTCATATCAAATCATTCCCAGCAGGCTTGAAATCAGAGTGAAGAAAGTTACTTTTCTCTCTCCCCGGCCGTCATATCCGCCGTGTCGTGTTTATCCAGAAATTACCGGCCACCAGCAGGGACCGGTAATCGTGAGCCGCTATTTAATTTGCGGAAACTCAATGATGAAATCGCTTTGCCCGGTAGCGCCGTTTGTCGCCGGGAAAATTGGGACCGTGGCGTTTACACCAGCGCCGAGGTCTATCTGGATTTCTTTGGTTTCGCCTGGCTGAATGACAGTACCCAGTATGTTGATCGCATAATCAGCGTCAGTCCTGAGCGTGATGTTGGCCGTTTGTACGCCCTGAACCAGGGAGCCATCGTTACGCCTCAGCTGCCCGGTACGCATGACGGCCAGCGGTGTGTTGTCGCTGGTTTTCAGCGCCTTCACCACACCCAGCGTTTTGAGTTTTTCCAGGGTCACGAGATTTTTCGGATAGTAGGCGAACTGAATGCTTTTCTGCGTGGCGTTCCCTTTGGTATCCGTTGCATAAGCCGTCAGCGTGTATTTATCGGTATTTTCGTCAAGGGTAGGGAACAGACGGGGATAATCTGGCGTATAGGAGCCATCGGCATTCTGGTTGAAGCCAAGGATCACACTATCAGATGCGGGGCCACCTTTGAGCTCAAGACGTTCCAGTACAGGCTTTGTCAGCGCATCATTCAGGCTGATCGCGATGTTCTCCAGCCCGTACACGGTAGAACCGGAAGCGAGCGGGGCATTTTCATAATTAAATATGACGTCCGGGGGAGTCATGTCGTTCACCAGCGTAATGAACGGGGATGACGATTCATTATCGAAGGTGTCTTTGGCAAGGAAAGAAAGGTTATATTTGCCTTCCGGGAGAGCTCCCAGATCAAACGTATAGGTGTAATCATCACCAGCAATCGCTGTATTGGTACCGGTTAACACCTGCACATTTGAATCTGCATTAATCAGAACAGCAGACTTAAGCTGCAATTTGTACCGTAAACTGCCGTTCCCCGGCAGATTCACAAATAGCAGAACCTTTTTCTTGTCTTCCTGGTAATCATAGCCAGTAATTCTGGGTAACTGGTCAGCATTCCAGTATTGCCGCCTTTCAGCATATTGTGAGAAAAGGGAGCCATCGGCATTGGTCATCTTGAAGAAAAACCCCATATGGCCGTTACCACTTTTTTGAATATTCCCTACAATTTTCCCTTCACACTCCAGTTCGCCGACAGGAATGTCACATAAGAAATCGCCGGTATTAGACATAGCCTTTTGGATGTAATTTCGTGCCGACGCTTTCACGCGGGCAGTAAGAAATGTCACCGGGAGATCGGATGTTTTCCAGAGGTAATCATATGAGCTTACCGCGCTTTTCTTGTCCGAGGTAATCCACACGTCAGGAGTAGTTGGGCTTACCGGCGCATCTGCACCCATTTTAATATTGTAGGTAACACTGGCTCCCCCCCACTGATAACCGTTATGGATAACAGAGAGCGTCTGGTAAGGGGTCGTGACCGACACATAGCTGTAGCCGTTCGCCTCAGAAATTATGTTCCCGAAGGCCAGCCCGCCTTTTCTGTACTCCCTGCGGTTCGTAGAAGGGACACGGTAGACAAATGTAATGGGGTTCAGATTGACCGTCATCCCCGATTTATATTCAACATAGCCTTTACTGAATCCAGGTATAACACTGGTTTCAGTTGTAGGGTCATACACCGCGACTAGCGTGTATTCGCCTAAATCCGAGTCAAAGATGAACTTCTGATCCGGCAGGACTTTTCGGGTACCGGCCTTGTCGTATAGCGTGACACGAAAGCGATATTCTGTATCCGCATTGGACACCGGCATCCAGTCGGCTTTAACCGCGCTCCCCTTAGTCCACGGAACAGAAAGCGATGCAGAACCGCTGTCGTAAACCATGTCCATTTTGGAATAGACGGTATTATCAGGATTTAGGATCTGGATAGTGGCTTTATCAAAACCGGCAGTCGCTTTCACATTTTTGACGGTGACATAGAGTTTTGCTTCTGCCCCCAACCCCAGCTCCCAGAGGTTTCCGGTAAGGACCATGTCATATCCCGGACGCTGATCAATACTCATGTTATCGGCAGTGGGGCCAGACGTATCAATCAGGAATGACTGGGTTGTCGAATCAATAAGGGCATCCTGGGTATTCAGTATTTCCGAGGTGATGGTATACAGCCCATCACTTAACGGGGGCAGGGTTATCACTTTCCCGTAAAACTCTTCATCTGATGATGATTTGATGCGGTCGGCAACTTTTACGCTTTCTGTCGTCGTGCTGTAGACATTCACGTCGCCTTTTTTCACCGTCACCCGGATTTTTCTGTCCAGTCCTGAAATCAGGCTAAGCTGGATTTTTTCCGTGGTGTTCAGCTTCGCTGAATCGGCGCTAACGGATTTCTCCACACCGTAGATATCTTTGATTGTGTACTCATAAACACGGGAATGGCCGGGCAATGAAAGGGTGCCGAGGATTAATGCCGCCAGAAGCTTGGATTTGAATTTCATATCAGTACCAGTCTAAAGCATGGTTAAAAGGTCGCATTGTGGGTCGCTCTTAACCACTGATGGAGCGATACATGCCTAAAAGTTACTTTCCTTCTCCGTTGAAAAAAAACGGATGTTTATGATTCTGCACTTCAGGCCAGCGGCTTATTTCACCTGCTGGAGAACAGCACGCCTGCTCTTCTGGACTGGCGAGTGTAATGAGCGATTCCACACCAGCGTGTTTTCGTAAATCGAGATGAAACCAAGACTAATCAGCTCCTGCTTAATCCGTTCGTTCAGCAATGAACAGGTCTTTTGCCCCGTCAAATTTGAAAGGTAATTTTGTAAGGCCTTTGGTGTGGCCGGGAGAGATTTAGGGGAGGATGCGCAGGAAAGCTTCAGTCTGTTAATCCAGTAGCCCATGTCATGCTCTTTGGCTTTCATCACTTTCATTGTTGAAGCCTTGTCTTTAACCGGTTGCGGAACGGGCAGGGCTGGAGAGATCCTTGTACAGCTGATCCCTGTTGCTTTCAGACGGGCAATAATACCGTCATAGCCCTTGTCACGGGAGATAACAGAGAAGTGTGACGTATCCCCGGCCAATGCGGTCAGTTGTCCGAGTTCCAGGACCAGATGGAAATCAACATTGTTTTTGGATACCTCAGTCGCCGGAATAATGCGTAAAGAAATTGCAGAGCTCAGGGACGTAACAGGAATTTTAATGTTTTCCTGTTTAGCGCCCGTGAAGAAAAGCACTTTGTCAAAGTCATGAAGGGAAACTCCCTCAAGGCTTCCGATATTTTCATAATCAATCAGGGCAATTCTGGTTTTGGGACTTCGCATTACTCTCTCCCGAAAAAAAAGGTTGAACCAAATATCAACCAAATCGACTACACCACATGCAGGCCAAAAGTAACTTTTATGCCTACGTACATTACCTGCACCCAGTAAAAGTGACTTTTTAAAGGGCAAATCCTGACTAAACGTCCAGCTCCTGATTCACCATGGCTACGGCCATTGGTCTGGAGCCACTGGTATCATCCACCTCGACGGCTATATCTATCCAACGGCTGGGATCTGAAACCCAGTCAATAAGCTCTTTTATGGACAGGCTGTGCCTGATCTCAATGTTTTTAATGCTGTCATTGCCAAACCAGTTAATCCGGTTCACATGCTGTTTTATGTAGTACACATCCCATGAGCCATGGCCCAGAAAGTCCTTACCCCACTGCCGTTTAAGCTCTCGCCAGTCACAGGGCAGAACGTCTGCACGAGAAAGACTGTCTGTTATCTGATAGATATCTGAAAACCCCACCTCGCTATCCGGGATCATTTCCAGGTACAGGTACCCGGCAACCGGATGCTTCGCGCTAATGACCACATTTTTGGAGCTCATCAAAGGTTCCGTTTTTCGTATGAACAGGCCTGACGCCAATAATCCAGTTATATCAAAATCGGCATCAGAAATTCCTGAATAACAGGACGAAAAAAAGCCTAAACGAAAAAAAATGCGATAGAAAAAATAGGGTCTTCCAGGAGCGATATATTTTGATATCGTCAAATAACTAATCCATCGGAGAAGTTCAAATGACGCCAGTATTCAGAGCGGGAAATGTGAAAACAGTACGCGCAGCAAGAAGAAAACGACACAGAAGGAGAGGGAGGCTCATTCACAGCCATGATGACAGTTTCATTACCAACAGACTCCTCGATCAGCTAACCGACGAGATGATGTATCAGGAAGCATTCAGAAAAAAACTTATCGACGAACGATAAAAAAATACTCCACGGCCGAAAAGTACCTTTTAGCCGGAAAAAATCAAAATTCTCTATGTTAGATTATGACCAGTATTATTAGGTCAGAAGTAAACCAGTGCCCTGTCTGGTTAAAGGGAATGGCGGTAGCTTCTGAAAATTCAGCTTAACTTCCAGTTTATTCTAGCGGGATGTCTATGCATTCAACTCATCTGACGAAAAAGTTTAATATTCTGGCGGTCGTCTATTTCACAATCATTGCTTGTGGTCAGATTGTTCTTTTCCCTCATTCGCAGCCCATTTTTCTGGTCATCGTCACTATGGGTATTGCGGTTCGCTTATTTACCCTGCGGCCACAATATAAAAATTTACGGTTTCTGGTTTTGTCCATCATCTCACACCATCTTGTTTTTACCATTCTTACGCTCATCCAGCTCTATATCAATGCCAGGTATATCAGGGCCAGTTTCATTGAGTATCAGATGGTTTACGCGCCTTTGCTCATCGGGATGGGATATGTGTATTTCAACGTCTGGAGAGCGCGTACCTGACGTCCACCTGACCTCTTTGATTAAAGGAGCCTGAATGCTTCGTTCTACCCCCAAAATCACACCCCTGACCTTTTCTCCTGAAGAAATTAGTGGCCTACAGAACGGCCAAAAAACCCAGTTCCGCCGGGCACTGAAAGGTCGTGATGCTTTTTCAGAAAATATCACCTCCAGAGTAACTTCTGGACCTGCAATACCAGTCCTAAAATGCCCTTATGGTCAGCCCGGCGACCGGATTTGGATCAGAGAAACAGCAAGGACCGAGTGGCAGCAAGTACAGGAGTCCCCGCTAAGGGTTCAGACCGGTGTACGGTACCGCGTTGATAACGAGTACCAGGAACTGACCAGCGATTACCCGTGCCGGATGTTCCCTACAAAACGCCTGACATCACAAGGCGTGCCTGCGTGGGCAACGCCGGTAAGTATGCCTCGATGGGCTAGCCGGTATCTTCTCGAAGTCTGCGATACGCGCCTTGAGAAACTCTGCGATATCTCTGAAACCGATGCCTATGCGGAGGGGGTTCTCACTGAAGTGTGGGACCAGGTTGTCGTTGCCCGAAATTACGGTATACCCGATGCATTCTTTCAGTACTGGTCTGACGATATCGATCACTACGTCGAAATGAATGAACTGTACCGTAGCTCTTTCCAGAGCCTGTGGGATAAGATTTATGAAGCTGGAAGCTGGGCTTCTAACCCGCTCGTTTGGGTTGTCACGTTTAAATTACTGGATATCGACAGGGGGGAGAATGAATAACACGCCTGCTCTATACGAGGCTGTTGATTCAAAGATTCTGGAAAAGGTGGGTAAACATCCAAAAGCATTCGTGGATATATATTTTCCGGAAATATACACGCTTTGCGTGGAAATTCTTAATGACAATAAAAAAGAGCCTGCTCGTATACTCGACAGGCGACTACAGGCTCTACGAAAGAAAGGTTTGATCCATCACGTTACCGGGAAAGGTTGGGTTAAAATGATTCCCCAGGAAGGAAAGGAAGGAAATTCAGGGGGGTAGAGACTCCAGCTGATAAAATGAAATATCAGGGCTGTTCTTTTCATATGGAGTAAGCTGTTATGCTTTACCCATTTTTTGGAGCCCTGTGCTTCATTCTGACGTTATGCTTTTTAAGTATCAGCGGTATGATTATTCTCATCCATAAAACTGATTCTGTTCAATACAGCGTTCGGCGTTACCGATTTCTTTTACTCTGCAAGGCAGCTGGTGCAGTGAATTTTTTTATTACCATTTACTGCATCGCTGGAACCGAGGGACAGCTTTAGCGCTGTTCCACATCTGGTCAAATCTTGTGGCTCTGGACCGAAAAGTAACTTTTCAACCGGGCTATCAATCCAGACAATCAGAATATGACATTCTTCTTATTAAATGATGTCGCCGGGGGCGATTATGAATATCTATATGGACGGTAAAAATGTAGGCTGGCTTTTATACCTTGCTATGGGTTTTGTCGCTTTGGGCATTGCTTTTTTATTGTCCCATAAAATCACTTCAATGCTAAAAATAAAATCAACGGCTAATGGCGGGCTTATCATATCAGGAATTACATTAATCCTGGCTGGTTTTGTCATGTTCATTGTCGTTAACCGAAGTTCATTATCATTGGATGATATTAAGATGGGAGAGCGCTGGCTTAATGAGTGCCAGCTACTTGAAACTAACATTAACAATGGTCTTTTTGACGAACCGACAAACAAGGTTAATTGCAACGGAGTGATTGAAAACATTCCAAAATACAGTTACGACGATTACACCACCGAATGGTTATTGTACCACCAACGCAATGAAAATCTGAAACATGCAGGACTAACATCAAAACTCAGTTCATAGCTGATTTCATGAAAGTAACTTTCTTATCACCTATTTTAAACGACTCAAGAGGCTGTTTGTGAATAAATTATTAATATTCATGGCGTTATCACTTTCCCTGTGTCTGTCTGGCTGTGATTTGGGAACATCAAAGTCCTCATGGGCTACCGCTAAAGTGGTTAAAACAGAGATGGTGTATGGAAATGTACTATACAGGATTGTTTTCTATACCCTTCCGGATTTTGATGAAGGAAATAGGATTTTTCAGGCGAACCTTTCTCCTCTTGAGGCAGTGAAAGCAGAACATGGGCAAATGAATATCAGGCTGAGAACATATTCAGATGGCAAAATAATGGTGTATGAAAACATTAGAACTTTCAAAGAATAGTTATGACAGAGGCAGTTATATGAGAATGAAAATCATCAGCAACTCATCCAGTCATTCAGCGCATTATATATACACATCATTTATTATAATATTAAGTTTGCTTGTCGCATACTTTCTTGCAAAAGAACTTTCAAAAACAGATGAGCCCGCAACGAAACAAGAGTTAATTGATATCATTGAAGCTACCCCATGCGCTTTAGAACCTATCTCCAGAGCCATAGAGCAAAATCCGATAAGTATCGTCAGAGCAAATTCTATTGCCATCCAATGTCAGAGAAACATATTAAGAAGCGAAGTTATAAATGAGCAAAGAGAAGCATTAAATGAGCAAAAACAAGCATTAAAGTACGTTGAAAAAGATGAGTGGCAATAATATTTACAATCATTTCTTTGTTTTAAATTCACATATCAATAAATGCTTTATAAGCAGGCATAACATGGAAATTAAACAGAACTTCTTGGTAGTAATAGCTTTAATTATTGTTGTTTGTGGTATTTTTATAGTTTCCGGGAAGTATGATGTTAACACTTTCCAGTTTGCATATTCCATTGCCACAAAAGAGAGTCTGGCGAAAATTATAAACAATACGCCTTGTGCATATAACCCCATTAATAAAGCCCTCGAAAACGGGCCGATTGATATCGGGCAGGCCAATGAAATTGCAGATAAATGTAAGAGGGAGGAGCAGTCAGAAGCAGAAAGGAAAGTGCAGCAGGATGCGTTAAGGCAAATCAGCAAACCTAACGATATTGAAGATAAAGACCGAGCTGCGACCAAACAGGAGATTATTGACATCATCAGTTCTTCACCTTGTGCTAATGGACCAATCACTGCTGCCATCGCTGGTATGCCTATTAGCATCAGTTATGCCCGACATCTCGGCAGCACTTGTGAAGAAGTTTCAGCACAACGGCAACGTTTAAAACATGAAAGAGAAGAACAGGTACAGGCTCTTTCCTATTTTTACGAGTAATAACCCCCCTGGTTCTTATTCATTAAGAAAAAGGTGGTCGTTAACCTAAAGGTTTTTTAAAAATAAAAAGGACTGGCATCGTTTCTTTAAGTGTCAGTTATCAAATTTCGGAAAGTTACTTTCTGGGGGGACTATGTCTGAAAAGATTATCAAAAGGGGAGGAGAGCTCATAGAGTTGCACTCTCGCAATAATATTTCAAATAAAGCGGAGCTGCAGAGCAATACACAAAAACCCAAAACGAAAATCACCAAAGCTCAAAGAGCAGCACTCAGAATGAAATTTGCTGCCCGGTGTGCTTATTGCGGGTGTGAGCTGAAGGAAAAGGGCTGGCACGCCGACCATGTAGAGCCAGTACGGAGAGATTTCGATATAGTTCGCGCGCCCCAGGGGAGTCGGGTGACTCACGTTGCACGCAACAATGGACGAGTATTCCATCCCGAGCGGCATGATTTAGAAAATCTTTTCCCAGCATGTTCTCCATGCAACCTGTTTAAAGCGACATTTTCAATCGAGGGATTCAGGAAACAGATAGCCCACCAGCCTGAACGAGCTCAAGCCTACTCTGTCAACTTCCGCACCGCCCAACGATTCGGACTAGTGACGGTCATAGAGAGACCTGTCGTGTTCTGGTTTGAGGTCTATGATGCTTCGGAGCCTCTGGAGCCCCAACTATCCTACTTCATGGAGAACCGGCAGGTCGCTCCGGTCTCCAGATGATTTGATTGATAGTCAATCGCCCTTCCGAACGTTGGTGTTTATTTATCTTTCCAGGTTGCGAGAGAATAAGAGGTATTTTGCAGTTTTAGTATTAATGTTTAATTTCAGGAGGATATTACTACCTTCGGTAAGAATACGTTTCTAACGAATGAAGACATCCTGATAATATTAAAAATCCTGAGCTGCTCGTTGCATTTCATCGGTGATTAAATCATAAGTTACAGTAATATCCGCCCCGCAAGCCTGTTCCAGCTTCAATCTAATCAACTTACCGATATGTTCATCTGTCATCGAGGATTCGATCCTGACGATTCCTCTGCCAGCTCTTAGTTTAGCTCGGTTTTCTTCTACCTCATGAATATCGAAAGTTTCCATTGTCATCTCTCTGTTGTCAGATAAATTGTTTAGAACAATATATCAGTCGTCACCATGCATCTCAACATATCCTTAAAATAACCCGTGGCGCAGGCCAGTATAACCAGATAATATTCTGGCATCATTCCTGTTCATTGTTATATAAACTGTTCAGTTACAGGCATTGCCTGGTCATACTTCTATCTCGAATCGTTAACCATGTGATGTAATTAGTCATGCAAAATGGACTCTACTATGCCCAGTCAAATTCCACTCGCGCCAATACTTCCGACAGATTTATTCAATAAAGAGGGCTTTATTGAATAAATCGAATAGAGAGAACAAAGGGGAGTCCTGTTGACCCTGCACTACGGGTTCTACCAGCGCTTCTCAATAGTGTCTACTATGAGGCTTATGTAAGCAGATCTCGATTCCTCACTGTCGGACTGCCTTGCGTAAGCTTTTTTTATTGCACCTTCAGAGAGAGGATGTTTCATGTTTAGAAGTAACATGATCACCAGAACATCGATAATGCGGGCAGAGGAAAAGTACTCATAGATGTAGTCGAAAGACGTTTGTTTAAAGTCTACTCCAGTTGCTCCAATATCAATCAGGGCAGCGATTATCTCCCTTTCGTCACCATTTCTGACGGTAAGCTTTAACAGGTTTAGTTTACGTTTCTGTGCTTCCTCAATCTTTCGTTGTGACTGTAGATATTCGGCAAGGTTTTTAAACATTATAACGTATCCCGTGAGTACTAATCCCGCAGAGCATACGGAGATTCCCTGAAAGTTGGAAGTCGGCAAACACCTGATTTGACCATTCCCCATAATGGATATACAATAATCGTCAAATGGAGGTGGCTTATGTACAAAAACACCACAGCTGAAAAACTACCAGATACTCATGATAATCTGACGGACTTTCAGCGCAATCTACTGAAAAGAATAAACAATATCGCACTGTCTCTGATGCCTGAGTTTGAGGACAAATCCCAGGCCATGGAAGCGATCACACTGGATGATGGCTCATTGATGCAGTTACTTTACTCTGTGCAAATGCAACAAAAAACGCACGCATCTGAGTATGAAATGCGTAAGGTTCATCGCCGTCGTGAAAATCTGGAAGCTTTTTACAGAAGCCTTCAGGAAATAGGCGGTACCTTTAAAGTCAATGATGTGGCGGACATACTGGGGATTACCCGACAGGCAGTGAACATCCGGGTGAAGAAGAATCAGCTTCTGGCCTTTAAGCAAAACGGTGACTTTATGTTCCCGGTCTTCCAGTTTACTGATGAAGGTCTGAGACCGGGATTTAAAGACATCATGGACGCATTCGATGAGGATACCCATCCGGTGTTGCGGCTGGAGGTTTTCAAAGCTCCGATTGCGGTCAGCGATGAGCAAACCAAAACACCCATCCAGATCCTGACTGATGGCGCAGCTGAAGATGAACTGGCTCTGGCCGTTCGAGCCGCACGACTATTCGGTAGCCATGTTGCCAGCTGAGTTAAAGAAAAGAGGGGCATACCGCGCCCCTCTTTAGTTACTTCGGTTCGGACATAATTTTGAAGTTTAGTAATTCCTCAAACATCTCTTCGCCGGTCATGAACGTACCAGGCCAACCTGCAGGGAAAATTCCTGTATCTGTCTCCCTGTAAGATGCATAGGGCACCATCCCCCCGGGAGTATCAGTGAAAGCAGGCGGCTTACCTGGCATTTCCCAGAAAGCATAACAACGCTTGCAGCGATAGTGTCTTCCTGAATAAGAGATCCCATCAAAATCACTTCCAAAATGCGTATGCAAATACGACATCAGCCATTGTGTGAAGGTATAGTTTTCGTTTTCAACGCTGTCAGGTGGAATGTGAAGCAGCTGGCATAAACCAACAATATCGATCGCTTTCACCGTTCTGTTGACATCTATCGAGCACATATAATGCTGATGTAAGACTTTCTCTGGGTAATTAACAGGACCACCCAAATGAAGTAAACGTCCGTATGCTTCCGCCGCTGCCGTTAATGATGAGTCTGCAGCGTACCACACGGCAATCGAACCACCGGGTGGGTTGTAGCGTCCACACTCTTCAAATAACACTGGCGCACTGAACTGTACTGCACTTGCATAACACTTCTTCTGGTGACGCTTCAAAACAGCCGAAGCCGGATTGATTGTCACTGTCGGAATACGCCCTACCTTTTGTAACGCTACAATTCCCTGCGTCACTTTATCTTCTTCAAAAATCCATTTATCCATAAAACACCTCCTTACAACAGATTAGGCCATAGGCTTTCTCCATTCTCATTTATAAAATGTCCCTGAAGTATCGTCATTCAAGGACGAATAAGACCTGCGGTCTCGCTGATATTATATCCAAAAAAACCATATGTTTCATATAAATATGGTTTATCTTCCAGATGAATTTAGAGTATAAATAGTAGCTTGCATTGTACCTAATTTAAGGTACAATTGATGTTGAAAGGGAAGGCTACCGAGCCGCCCAATAACTGCCTCAGGAGGCGTTCATGTCAACTATCCCTCAATTAGCTGAACTGGGTTTTACCTCAGATGTTATACCTGTGATCAATACACCAGCGCCCAATATGACTCGCGGATTTGAGCGCTTTCATATCAGCTATAACTTTTCATCAGCAGCATACGGTTGCGACACAACAGCTCTGGTTCTGGATGAGCGTGTCTTTTTCGTTCTGGACGGGGACCACGCCAGGGATATGACCGAAGCTGCAAAATCACATGGTATTGATGGATGCGTGAACGTCTTCATAGACCGTATTGAGTCTGCTAATCGTCACAGCGAGCATAAAATGGCGATTGGCCTGACAAGTGATAAGTTCGGACTGATGCCGACCGCACTTGCCGTCATCGGAGAACAGAACATCCTCCGGCTTCTCTCTGCAGTGACAGGAACTGTTCAGGACTTTTCAGCGAACGGCATTAACAAGGATTAACCATTCTAAGTACCAACAGACCCATAACATCTGAGGCTTATATGAAACTTGACGATTTAACAGGTGACGACCGTACTCTGGTTGTAGTCGCTCTCCAGGCTCTTCACCGGGAGCGAGCTAACGCATATCATGCAGCCTGCACCGCCTGCCAGCTCTCAGGCAAGCAACCACCAGCTGAAGCCCTTTTTGGCGTTGATGAATGTATTTCGGCATTACGCAGGATTGGGGCTCTCCCGATGAGATGAAATCAGAGATGAAATCAACCAATGTGAAAGACGATAGTAGGGCATTACTCATCAGTGCTGGTCAGTTGTTGTTTGGTGAGCGCTGGCAAACGGAACTCGCCAGAGCCCTTGGCCTGTCAGACGGCAGGCGCATCCGTCAGTGGCTTTCTGGTGACAGACCAATTCCAGTTGGAATATGGGATGACCTGAGTGGTCTTCTGAATGACCGAAGTTCCGAAATAGCTCTGATTGCTAAACACATTCAAGACAGGACGAATGAGAACGTATAGGTTAATTGAGCTGACAGTAGGGAGGGGGGAAAGTGACGCAACAATTCTCGCCTCCGCGTGAAGTCGTGGAGATGTCCCGGCGGATTTTTGAAAATGTAATCTCCAGTAGCCTCAATACTGCTGATACCACAGGAACCTGTATGTATGGTTCGATTCTGGTTTCCATGCTCCTGGAGAAATATTCAGGTGTCAGGACACGTATCGCCGGTGGAGATGGTGTTGGTGATGGTGGAATTCTAACTGCAGCCGGTATGAAGGGGCATTATTGGGTTGTTGCCAACGTACATGGAATGCTCTTTGTTGTCGATATCACGGCAGATCAGTTTGGCATGGACAAAATCGTATACAAAGGGTTAAAGGATGCTCCAGAGTACATTGAGGGCCACCAAATCACCATTGATGACCATGTTCATGAGACCCTTCATCAGATTATAGAGAGTCAGCGTTCAGAATATAACCAGCCGTGAGCCCTGTAAGAAATGACAAAGAACAGGAGTCCTGGCTCGCCAGAGCTCTTTGTACTGGTTAAAAACCCAGATATCATTCCCCCTGGGTTATATGAGTGATAGACTATCACTCATATAACCTTTGGAGGTAAGAATGTCTGAATTTGAATCCCTTGCAGAAGAGCTGGTAGAAGAAGCACGAAATGAAGAGGCCAAGCAACAGCAACGGGACCTGACACTGATAGGTAAAGTCCTGGAAATTTATGATCAGAAGTTCGTTGCAGAGCTTCTCCGTAAGCTGGGTAATTCAGACTGGACCAGGGAGACCCTGAACCGCTGGATTAATGGTAAATGTGGACCTCGTTCGCTCACAGTAACCGAAGCGTCTCTGCTCGAAAAGATGCTCCCTCAGCCGCCTGCTAACCACCCCGATTATGCATTTCGCTTCATCGATCTCTTCGCCGGTATCGGCGGCATCCGTCATGGATTTGAGGCCATTGGCGGCAAGTGTGTTTTCACCAGTGAATGGAACAGCTATTCAGTCAAGACTTATAAGGCTAACTGGTACTGTGACCCCGACGCACATATCTTCAATTCAGACATCCGGGATGTCACGCTCAGTCATAAAGATGATGTCAGCGAAGAAGCCGCCTACGCCAATATCGACAAATCGATACCCGATCACGATGTCCTGTTAGCTGGGTTTCCATGCCAGCCTTTCAGCCTTGCCGGTGTCAGTAAGAAAAACTCACTTGGCCGTAAACACGGTTTTGAATGTGACACCCAAGGGACCCTATTCTTTGATGTGGCCCGCATCATCATGGCGAAAAAGCCAGCCATCTTTGTCCTGGAAAACGTCAAGAACCTCAAGAGCCACGACAAAGGCAAAACATTCCGCGTCATTATGGATACCCTGGATGAACTCGGTTACGACGTCGCCGACGCTGAAGCAACAGGTGCCGAAGATCCAAAAGTTATAGATGGTAAACATTTCATCCCGCAACACCGGGAGCGTATTGTTCTGGTGGGGTTCAGACGTGACCTGAATTTAAGCCAGGGATTTAGTCTTGGTGACATTTCTTCTCTGTACCCGGAAAAAAAGGTCCTGTTCAGAGAGCTTCTTGATAGTGAAGTAGAAGATAAATATACACTAACGCCAAAGCTGTGGGATTATCTCTATAAGTACGCCAAAAAACACCAAGAGAAAGGCAATGGTTTTGGTTTTGGACTGGTGAAGCCTGAAAATGATGATGCAATTTCTCGCACAATATCAGCGAGATATCACAAGGATGGTTCAGAATCGCTCGTTGATCGTGGTTGGGATAGCGAACTCGGTGAAAAGAACTTTAACGACCCAGAGAACATGACCCGACGTCCTCGTCGTCTAACACCGCGTGAGTGTGCCCGGCTAATGGGATTTGAGCAGCCAGGGAAAGTAACTTTTAGAATCCCCGTATCCGATACTCAGGCTTACCGCCAGTTCGGAAATTCCGTCATCGTGCCGGTATTCGATGCAGTAGCGAAATTGCTGGAGTCACGGATCATCGAGGCTGTGAAGGCGCGGAAATAGAAGGTATTGAAAGAGCCCCAAGGGGCTCTTCAAATATCTATGCTGGTATCATCCCATTGCGCATACGACTCTCGCCAGATGTGGGGGGATGTCACCAATAGAGTTTTTTAAGTTCATCTATAAACGCAGATAGTGACATTAGCTCACCCCTGATTTCCTCGGGAAAGGCCTTATGCAACCCTACCGGTACAACGAGCCGTATCCCCTCAGACTGCATTTCCCTGAACTGTGCCACAGATACGCCCTGCTGTAAGGTGAACAGGTGTACTGTATCAATTCTGTCAGCCTCATTCAGTACCTGCCGCCAGCGGTCCTTACAGGTGGTTTTAACCCCCAACATGCGTAACTGTTCAGCAGGGTAATAAGGATCGCGATAGGCAGCACCGGAAGGAAAGATGAAATCGGGTTTTTTCTTACCTTCCGTGATAGCCTGAGTTTCAAAGCTCATTACACCGTGTTCTTTGAAAAGAGATTCAAGATGGAGCTCAAGACTTTTCCCGGCACGAGACTTCCTCCGGTTACTCACTGAGTTAGCAAGCGTAATAAAATCATTCACCGTGGCAAAGCCTTCGGCTATCTGACCCAGCACGTGCAGTTCCTCAACGGCTAGAAAAATTTCAAACTCAATTTTCCGCCGCCACGTCAGTTGAGTGTCCGGATCGTCAGATTTTTTATCGTAATGACATGCGGCAAAACCAATAATTTCCCTTCCTGAAGGAAAGTGATGGGCCCATTCCGGCGGCAGCTCATACCTGGTCCTGGCTGGGGAGTGCTCGGTAACGAATCCCCCAATTATTTTGTCTCCAGGACCAAATATTGTTCCTCCCGGGATAACTTCTCCAATAATAGGTTCAAGAACCTCCTCCTCGGTCAGGTCTTTGCAGACCCAGACATCGCAATAACTGGAAGATGTGCCGGGGATATGGTCGAACGCGAGAAGGGCCAGAGCTCCTGTATTCTCCGGATTCTGGAGCGGATTTTGTCTACCAAAGCCCGTCAGCCGTTTTTCATCCCGGGTGCCACCGAAAAACTTATTGTTATAGTAAATGGCCCTTACATCATTAAGGTCAGGGCAATCAGGATGAGATGACATGTGCACTGAAAAAAGTGCTTCTGGATTTCTTAACTGAGTATCACGGAGTGAAGGGAACAGCTCATCAATGACTGCCCCTGGCATGTAAAGACCAGACTGGTGGGATCTTGTCGCGCCGGTATCGTTCGCGGATAGACGCTTCACGTATACCCAGACATTAGCAGAGCATTTTTCTTGCAACCACTCAGCCAGAATACTCATCCAAACTACTCCATCATAAACATTCACTGTTTATGAAAGATGTTACGGATCCTGAGGTTAGAAGCAAGGCTAAAAGAATCGGAGTGGGCTGGAGTGAGGGGATGATTAACAGTGAATTGCTTATACGTTCAAAAGGTTATGCTCATAAAAATACACTAATACTAAACCTTAATAATTTATAAAATCGTTAGTTACCCGGACTGTATATCAACACTACCTTCACATCATGTTCCTCAACGTACGCTACATCATTAAAAAAATCAGTCAGAAAAAAATGGCGATGTGTATTTCATATAATTTCTCACTGTTTATGAGATGAAGGACTCCTCCAGCATTTAAATATAGCATACGAACAAATCAGGGGATTGACGAAGCAACTTAAAATGTAAGAATAGAGATGCGCGATATTCATCATCAATGACAGACTCACATGAAATAGCATTAAAATCGTTCATGCACGTCTGAAACAGGCATGATCAATATTATTTTTCACAATCAAAACCGGGATTATATTGACTAAACATTTATATGTGGAAAAATAGACTAATCCCGTATCACTCTAAAAGGTAACATATGAAAATCCGAGATAAGATTGCTGCTGAATTGAATTACCAGGCATCTGTAGAAGGAGAGACGGGTAATATAAAAATGTGTCGTATTATTCTGGAGTCTGTGAACAATGCTGTTGTTTTCAATACAATGACAAAGGTAGAGAAGGCACCTGACTCTGACGCAAAAACCACCAATGAGCAGTATTTCCACTATGTTCAACCATGGGTTATCCCGTTCATTGAAAAAATGCATACAGCCAAAGACGAATGACGACAGCATCCCTGGAAAGGAAGAACCTATGGCATTACTGATTTCAGCAGATGATAGTATTCGAAAGCTATCCCCTCAGGACCTTGACGGTAGCCGTGATAATGAAGGTGTATTCTCGCTCGCCGATATGCAACAAATGGTAGGCGGTTACATTCAGGCAGTGAGACTTAATCCTGTTATCGTACATGAAGATACGCGTTACACCTGGTTAATTATCAATGAAGAAGGGAAGCTTCTATCTTTGCCAATTAACAACAATGCGACCCTTATGGCAGTCACTGCTATCAGGCATGATGATTACATCGTCGGTGATGCATTGATGCTTGAAGAACACGAATTTCAGTAACTTTTTGTGATACACTATTCTCGTTATTATTCAATGTTCGTTAGTTAAATTTGCCTGTCGATGACAGGCTTTTTTTTGAAATAAAAAGCCCGGAACCAGGCTTTAAGTGGAGTACCATCAGACAGAAGAAAGTTACTTTTTGGATTTTTCGCTACCAGGATGGAGTGCTAAGGCATCAGGCTTAACATCAACCATTGCCATTAAACATTCTTTATGCCCGTATGTGCTACCGCCTGATTTGTCGATATACACAACTCCATTTTCTCTCATTCTCTCCCTTCCATAGCGGGCCGCATACGACTCTGGCATATTTTTCGAGCAAATCTCACAGGGCCCCAGATAGTCACTACCCCTGGCCGTTGCCCTAATGACTTTTACCAGTCGACCCGTTGGTACGTTAGAAATCATTTGATTAAACCTCAAGCATTATCCAAAGGGCGATTAAACATTACCTTTAAGAAAATTGAAAAGAAAAAAAACTAACACACTAGCACCCAACATATAGATCGTGATGATAAATATTCTGGCTGAAATGGTTGGGGTCATTCTTGCGTTAAATGCACTGATGAATAGTGCGATTGCCGCAATGATTTTTATAATATACTCAGGGATAACATTGTTTTCACCTAAAATCTCGTATACCTGTGAGCTTAACAGGCAAAAAGAAAGAATAACAAGCGGACTCAACCATTTAAGGTTGCGAATTAAATACCAATCCTCTTTGCTGTTTTTCATACTCATTCATACCCTCTAAATTTAATTATCGACCAGATTCTAATTTCACATTACTTTTTTAGCTTTGACAGTAACTTTTTGAACGGGGTGTACTCATACACGATCAATGCAGTCAATAAAATCAAACTCACAGAAAGAATAAAAAGGTGAATGCAATTTATATAAAATTCGAGCTTTATGCTCAATTTTTTCAAGTTTTCAAGTTCCTTAAACTCATTTCCGACATCATACATGTCCTGATGACCTGCTAATTTTGCCGAACGAAAGAGAGCGTCTTTTTCAATGGCGGTTTGAGTTTCCAGGGCTTCATTTATCTCACTCTTTTTTAACATTAATTTATTGAGTTCCGCACCAGCGCTCGAAATATCCGTCTCTTTGTTTTTTCTTTCAAGAATTACAATTAAATTCTTAATGTTAGAATTAAGTTCTTCAATGTCACTTTGTTTAACTGTTTTCAATAACATCGTAGACGTTTTATTTGACAGTTCATCCAAATCTGGATGACCTGCGTACTCCTCTGAAATCTTCGCTGAGGCAGTGTCTCGCCCATTAATCAGCTCGCTAATGTGTTTCAACGGTCGAGAATCATTAGATGAAAATGTATCTATGGGTGGCTCATCAATACTGCGAGCAACGCTACCAGAACTCATGAATATCGTCAGCAGAAGGGCGGGCAGTAGGGCACGGGGAACATTTGAAAATTTTGAGGGTTTCATAATAGCTTCCTGAATTTTTGAGATGTGAGTAGTTTCACGATCGTAAAGGAAAATTCTGTCGATTTCCGGTCTTTGCTGACCATAAAAAGGATTTAGAACTTTTTATTTTCTTTAGTTAGCCTAAGCATCCCCCCCCTTTAACAGATAGGGGGGGTAGAGGCTATCAGCATCCCATCATCCGTTCCATTTTTTCCATTTGAGCTAAGTCCGCCAACTCACGACGTTCGCGGCGTTCTACGACAAGAGCTCTTTTTTCCCCAAAAGTCAGAGCACTGATAATGGGGACCTTAATTTTCCCACTGCCTTTACAGGTGGTGCAGGCAACATCATATGTACCGTTTACTATCCTGTGCCGTTCCTCTGGCTCCATTTCGTAAAGCTCAGCGCTGGTAAAACCATCCGAAAACGCTGGGTTGTCAATGGTACCGTGGCCTTCACAGTGATGACAAATTGCCCAATAAAACTTACCCATGCATGGCTCCCTTTATCAGCTGTTACACCATTCATCGTAAGTTTTTAGTGGCTTTCCGGTAGTGACGTCAATACCTTTTCCATTATCTGCACAAGCAAGGTAAATTTGGTATTCACTGTCGTTATCACCACGAGAACGAGTCTGCCAGTTTTCATTTTGTTCAAGTTTCATGACACACCTCACTTTAATTTATTAGTGTTATCCTACTCTATTTGACTCGTCCATCAACCCCCTAATTACTAAACAAGAAATATTTTAATGCTATTGTTTAGCAACTTTAAATCGTGTTTAACAACAAGCGTGCGTTAAAGAACATTACCAGCGACAATAGAAATAAAATAATACTTAATGCCACTTCTTTTAAGGCTTCATTTACAACTATCTTTCTGAATCCTGAGGAGAAGGGGGCGGAAGGATTCAAACATCTCAATGCTGGGATTAAATTCATAATGGCGAAAATTAAGAGAGTAAGTCCAGCCGATACGAACAGTGTAATCACACTGTATGATACATGCTCATGCTTATAGAACATATTGTATGCTATCAAGGTTATACCTATGAGTACAAGGAATAAACCTGTGATGTTAACAATAATGAATATGGCGTCCTTTCTGTTATATAGGGAAGAAATCATCACTCTACCAATCATCAACAATACAATGATGTCAAGAATTACATTTAATGAAAATATAGCGATATAATAAAAATCACTCATATCCTTTCCTTTTCCCTACAAACAAAAAATGTTGCTTGTGATGTAATGTTAAATATATTAAAAAATCATTGATTTGAAGTCATATCATAATACTGTCCATAGGTTAATTTTATAAAATCAGGGGGAATAGACACTTCATTTTTGAATCCATCAACTCTATTCGGAATGCAAAATACCAGAGCATCATTTCTTTCAAAGAGCATACCGCATTTCGTTGTCAGCATAGCCGTTGCATGCTTGCGGAAGGAGGATGGACCGCCTTGTGCTGTTCGCATCACGCCATAGTGGTTGATAATGTAAGATTCCCAACAAGGATACGAACCGAGCCTTTCATTTGCTGATTTAATAACCGAATCCAGTTTTTTATTGTAGTCGCGACCTTCCTTTGTGTTGCCTTTGCCGCGTACAACTATCACCGGTTTATTATTGAATATAGATCGCTCTTTAATCGTTATGGGGCACGGAAAGGTACACTCAGCATCCCAGGCAAAGGCACGCAATTTATCCCCTTTATCTCCCAATCCGTATGAATTAATGAATGCAATTGCCCCGACTGACCTGCAGGCTTCATCAATAACCATGGAACGTTGCTCTCCGACAGTTTCATAGGACTGAATTAACTCCTTAACCTTTGGTCCTTCAACAAGGTAATAATCATAATACTTAGCCTGGTCCGACATCGTGGTCCCTCTCGTGTTATGGATGGTTACTGCAATCAAAGAAAGTTACTTTTTTGCGGCAGTAAGCCCAAGAACTTCTTTCATCTGTTTCTGTGTCCATATCGTTTTGGTAATGGTCAGATCTACATCACCGCGATAGGCTGTACCATCTGGCAAAATCACCAGGCTAATTATTTTTTTCCTGGTTTAGAAACTTCAAACCGATCTCCACTTCTCTTTACGGTATAACCCTTTAACAGAGCCTCCTGAACGATTTTTTCTTTTCCTTTCTTAGCCATAACCCCCTCCCGGCTTTTATAGCATAGCAATCAGGGTAAATTATCAAATATCAAGGACAACATCGCCACAGGGACGACAGCAGCATGGCAGAATTTCATCCGCACCTACGTAAGCCAGGGGGAAGCAGTTGTAAGTGACTTTTCCTGATTTTTTCTTGAGCCTGCATGCACCACAAAAACCTGAACGGCATTGTGATTCAACAGGAACCCCCGCCGACTCTAGTTGCTCCAGGATAGAGTTTGCACTATTTTCAGAGGTTATAAGCATTTTGCTTTTCTCAGCAAAGATAGTCTGACAATTGATATAACCTGACATAAGCCGCCCCCTTTTATCTTTATCATATTATATCATTTTACCAGGCTACCATAACCCCCTAATTATGCGATGAGTGAAAATTAACCCGGAAAAGTTTTATCATCAGAAATATTCAGAAATTATCACATCAGAGCCAGCCACATTGGAAAACCACAATCATAAATGGCGGGTGTTTATGAAAAATAATTTTAAATTTTCACGCTCAAACTAAAAATGACCCCTTGATGCAGCGTTTTAATATGCAATCATGTATTCAACAAAGGAGAAAATATGATCCATTCATTTGAAGAAAAGAACCTTGAGAAGTTATTTAAGAGCGGGAAATCGCAGTCAGGTCTTCCAACGGATATTACCAACAGTCTGAAAAGGGCGCTTGAGGAGCTGCATAATGCGGCAAGCGAAGCTGACCTGATCCGTCTTAAAAGTCGTAACTATGAAAAAATTCACCATACACGTTTACGAGAACGTGAAAGGGCGGGAGATATGTCATCTATCCGTGTCTCTTCAAAATATCGTCTGCTGTTCACCTGGGCCGATGGTGGCGCAAACCGGGTGAAACTTACCGCTCATGCCCATGCGTAAGGATTCGTTTATGCAGCATTGCACAGCACGTCCTAATGACGAAGTCCGGGCTATCGATCTGTTTACATCCTTAGGTCGGGAAGGGGTGCAGTTTCGCCTGGACAGCCTCGCTATATTGGCAGCATCTCGCTGGGAGCAGGCGTTACCTTTGCCTCCTGATTACACAGGAACACCGATTGATTTTCTGTCGGATGCGGAACGCGAGGAAAGGCATATCCTTTTAACCGGTCAGATGCTTTGCATCGATGAGATAGCTGAAGCACGTGAACGTATAAAGCAGCGTATAGCCAGTCGTAAAAAGCTATGCGGTACACGGAATGCTGACTCACATATTGAAAGCGTTTGAATGGGACTACCATGTTAGAGAAAATTTATTATCTGGCCCTTTTTCTGATTGCGGTTTGCATTATCTGTGGTTTCGTTTTTGCATGGCGCAGACGTAGCCCTATGGCCCTGACGTTGACTATCAGCGCTCTTGTGATCTGTATTGCTTTTCATACGCTGGAGAACTCTGTTGCGACAGGTAAGGATGAGTTATTGCCAGGTGCCAGGGACTTTACACAGTGCGAGCTGGTTGACCAGCAATCAGCTGAAATCAGCGGTTTTGGCTATCCGGTCGTTGTTCTGATTTGTGATGACGGCCAACAGATTTTAGATGCAGGGATATACACGCAGCAGCTGAAGCAAAAACAGGATTGCGCCCCGGGCAGTGAGGTAACAAGCTGTCATTAACTGCCAGAAAAGTTACTTTCCCAAATAATTCTTATCCGCTGCAGTATTTCCTGTTTTCCAGCGAGAAAGTATCCGTTAGTATCTGTTAACATCATTGAATCAAACACAGAGAGAACAAAAAAAATTAACCGCCATAGAGGTATAAATGACTTCCGACGACAATCAGAATAATGCAAGCGGCAAAGGTGTGGATGATTCTGTTAAATCAGGCCAGAGCCAACAAAACACAATTAGCATTCTTAAACCAGGATCAAATAACGACCTGATTGACCAACTTCGTGGTGGGCCTCTGGACAAAACATCCGTTGACTATGAATACCACTCACCGGATCCTACTGAAACTGCCCAACGTCTTGCTTTAATTAGTTATTTGATTGCCGGGGAAGAAAAAATGGTGCCTTTTAAACCTGTTAATTTGCTTCAAATTATGTCATCTCACAAGATGGAGACAGATGATGTTGCACTAATCGCCGGTACCGATTCTGTTGTAGTGGAGTCCTGGTTCAAGGATGGGGTCGCCAGTGAGACAGCCCTGCACAACATCGCATGTGCAGTCGGAGTATCGACGGAATGGATTCGGGGCTTTGTCTCCGGTGAGGATGAAACACTTAAGGCAAACAGTGAAGGCCTGACGAAAGAGTTGCAGAATCTTCCCCCTGAAGAAATCTCCGTTCTGGCAAAAAGCTTCAGTTTGCGTTTGAAAGATATCAGTGAACTCGATAACAAGCAGCAGGGGCAGGCTCTTTCAACGGTCAATAATAATGCGGTTTTCAATAGTGATACCGAAGAACTCCTTGCGGTATATCGGTTATTGCCAGAAACAGAAAGACGAAATCTATATCGTGTGGTTTGTTTGAGACACAAAGAACTAGCACGGCTTTACGAAAAATATATTAATAATAAACAACTTATTTAATAATGCTACATGGCTACAGAACTGGACATTAGCAATAGCCGGTGTCCGGTTTTTATCCGCACGCGCTAGTTTTAAATGAAACTAACAATCAGTCATAAACACTGGGCAAAAACAAATTATTTCCATTTCAATCTCATTTCACCCCTGGTCATAGCATTTATTTCTGGCATAATAGCTTTATAGTGAATAACACAGCTTGCCCTGAATTGTTACTCTCTTACTAAATTATCAAGGATAAACTAATGATATCTAAAAACGAGGCATTAGATTTTTTAATGATGCCAAGCCAGGGTGCAACCTTTAGCGTTTTTGTTGGTGCTATTAGTTTATTATCAATCCATACACAAGGGTAAAACATGACGAACAAAGATGTCAGCAAAGCGATTTCAGTCAAAGACAAAGAAGCTCTTCATTTAGAAGTTGTAGATGGAAAACTAGCTGTAAAAAGAATATGCGAAGATTTTGTTATCGTAAATTTGAATGATATCCCTTCGAACCGTGAAGAACTCATTCATTTCAATAATAAATATTTAGCTCCAAACGGACTCGGTATTGATGCAGAGTCACTTTCTGATGTAAAAGTCGAGCAACTTATTGAAACAATAAAAGAAACATTCACTAAGGAGAATGGGGTTGCCACTATGACTGACTATACTGGCCCTCTTAATTAACCCAACACTAGCTATCAGTGAGGCGATATGTCGACAGAAAACAGTGCAAAGATCACTTTTACTTTTAACGGTAATGCTCCTCAACACTGGATAACTACATTAAATAGTCAAAGGAAAGGTACCTGGATTGATCCGCAATCCAGCGGCAGCAAAGTACTGCTGGACATCCTCACTAGCAGCGGCATTGATGCGGACAGCGTTCGCGGTGATGATGTTCTGGTGTTTTCAGTTCCCTCTCAGCGTGAGATTTTGTCTGAACTTCTTGGTATCTATGCCGTTTCTGATGCCAGAGTGTTGCTTATCGCCGCTACGCCATTCTGTCCGAACCTTTCTCGTGTTGTGGTAACAACCCACCAGCTTCTTTCGGACGGCAGCTCTGTTTCCAGCGAACAAAAGGCATTACGCAACCTGTTTTTTATGACACAAAACGGCATCTGTATTCAGAGTGATTTATCTTTGAATCTTGACCCGGCCAAACTACCTGGTTCCCGTTTCTTTGCCTGTGAAGATGATATGGAACAAGCAGGAATTCAGCGTTGGGGAGAAAATGGTGGTGATGCCTGGCGTGCAATGGCAACGATTATGCATGGAAAGAAAATTCTCATCAACGGGGCCGGACAAATGCTGGAACTAGGGAATACCCCGGAAGAGCGGATTAACGCCGTCAATAATTAAATTCATTTATAGGTTGTACCTATGGAAACAACATTTTTAGGAAACAACGAGTTTATCAAACATGGAGGCCAGTTATTCCTAAAAACTGAGGAAAGCTGTTTCGCTTTTTATAATATAGAATGGGCGAAAAAAATCTTATCCAGTGATAATGTTAAGTTTCAAAATGGAAGGATGTCCCATGACGTCGCCCATGATGTTCTTGAGGAAGCTCAGGATAACTTATTATGTTTTTTGTGTGCAACATTACCTAAAATGTCCACCAGCTAAAACTAACTGTTTGCGTGAAATGACGCTATCGAGCCCCCCCCTAACACAGGGGTTCTCGTAGCCATAACAAGAATTCCATCTAACACTGCAATCAAAGGGAAATGGTTTTTGGGGATTCGAAAGTTATACATCCATAAACAGTGGATGTTTATAAATCATATAATTTTTTATCGGATTATTTTTTAATCTAATGAAAATCACCCCTGGCACTCAATTATAAATATGAGATAATGATTTTACGAATTCAACAGGGGTATGTTATGTCTCGTCTGAACCTGGATTTAATTGAAACTATTTACTCTGATGCTGACCGTGAACTCACCAATGATGAGTTGTATCGGGAGGTACAGTCTCGCCTTTCAATTTCAGATAATGATTTCAATTCAAAAGAAAAATTCGGTTTGGCCGGTGTTCCTCATAACAAAATTAAACACCGTATCCGTTGGTTCCAACAGACACTAAAAGCCATGAACGTCATCGAACGTTTAAGCTCCGGCCGCTCTCTATGGCGTCACTGCAGGAAAAAAAATTCCGGACTTTCCGAAGCGCGGGAAGGGACACGTATAGTGGCATTCAGTACAGATCTCGGGGTAGCGATTTTAGGCAACTCTACAATGGTGTTGCCTGGCAATACCGAACCGGTCCATCTCTGCCTGACATCTCCACCGTATCCACTCAGAAAGCAGCGGGATTATGCCGCAGCCTTCAAAAACGACAGTGACTATATTGATTTCATCGTGGAAGCCATTAGACCAATCGCCCGCCAGCTGGTTAACGGTGGTTCTGTCGTGCTGAATATCGGTCAGGATATTTTTAATCCGGGTCAGCCTTCACGTTCCCTCTACCCGGAGCGCCTGCTACTGGCCTTGTGCGAAAAACTTGACCTCTACCTGATGGACCGGGTGCCGTGGGTGAATATGAGCAAACCACCCTCACCGACATATTGGGCCTGCCGTAAGAAAGTTCAGCTGCTGGCCGGTCATGAAATTATTTTCTGGCTGACCAATAATCCTGATGCTGTCCGTTCCTGTAACCAGCGCGTTTTGCAGCCCCATACAGAGAGCCACAGCGCGTTGGTTGCCAGAGGCGGAGAGAACCGTACGACCATCTACGGTGACGGAGCCCATGTCGTGAAACCAGGTGCCTTTTCTCAATCCACTGACGGGGCTATTCCCAAAAATGTGATAATCCGAGGCCATGCGTGTGCTGACACTCGCCGCTTTCACAAGGAAGCTAAACGGTTAGGGCTTCCTGGACATGGGGCGATGTTCCCTACGGCCATCCCCGACTTCTTCATACGGTTTCTGACGGAAGAAAACGAGCTGGTGGTTGATCCTTTCGCTGGCTCTCTAAAAACAGGCCTTGCCGCCGAACGGCTCAACCGCAGATGGATGTGTTTTGATAGTATTCTGGAATGGTTACGAATTTCAGCCACCGGCTTTTTTTCTGACTTCCCGGGATTTGAGATGAACCCGATTATTGATAACGGCGAGTTGTTCGCGTAAGCGGGCGTTAGAACATTTTTCATTCTGCACATCGTGGAGTGAACGATCACAGGAGATGGCAATATGCCTGACATTATCCCGCACCAACAGCAGCCGGAACAATTTCATAAATTCTACTCCCTCAAGGGGGGGCAATACTGGCGTGCCAAAAACGCGATTCCTGAACAACGTATAGAGCAGGATGAGGTTTTGCTGATTGAGTCGCTTCGCTGGGTCGATAATGCACTCCATACCGTGATCCTCCGCACCCATCCGTCAAAATTCGACAAAAACTTTGTTTTCAAATTCACCGATGCTGCTGGCCGTAGCTACAGCACGACGAAATCGTTTAAAGAACACCGCTTTCTGTTCGACGATTTTCTGGACAAATTTGAGTTTGCCGATGACGGGCAGGAAATCCGTGGTCAGGAACTGCTGGCCGCTCAAAACCGGGTTAGCCAGCTGACACAGCAAATGACCGACACCATGTCCGATCCTGATGCTCTGCGTACGGAACTTCTTGGCAGGATTGAAGCGAAAAAAGCCAGTTCATCAGCTCCTGGGGATGAGAAAAAACAACTGCCTATGGTTCCGGGCCTGTCGTCATCTACGGAGTTAGCATCTCTCGGTTCCGCTCTTTCTTCCGGAATAGATGAAACAAAAATAGTACAGCTCAAGCAGGCAGTTGAGTTCAGACATGAAATCGCGCAGGCCCAAATCGACTGGATCAAAGAAAAGAACTCTGTGATTTCGAAAGCCGTCATGGCTATTACACCCTATCTGGAAGAGTCGGCCGCCGCACAGTTGGCTATTGCTGAAGATAGTCGTGAAACGCTGAATAAGCTGATGGACGGTATCAAGTCCCTTGACCTTTACATCGGTAAAGATGTGGTGGTTAACACGATCAGAGAGGGCGATTCAGCACCGGCACACATTCCCTTAACGTTCGTACAGCGTAAGCTGGCCGTCGACGAGGAAACCGCTGTTTTTCTCGATATCGGTGAATGGTTTGATTTTGAAAAGCTGCCACTTTTTTTCCAGGCATTAAAGAACCATCCGGGGCTGGTGGAGCAGATCTTCCCGTCACAGCGCTGCGTGGTCTGTATGACCACGACCCGGCGCTATATTGATTATCAGGACCGCTGGGCGAACTGGGAGCTTAATGCCAAAAACCAGACCGTTTTCCTGATGGTTCGGGACGGCGAACGGCTGTTCCAGGTCTACTCCGGTGTTGAATCTCACCTCGGCGCTCATACGCTTTTCCCGACCACCGATGAGCAGGGAAATATCTTTCGTGGCGTTGACGGTTCGCAGGTGACGTTCAATGACGTGTCCTACACGGACAAACTCAAAGCCCATGAGATGGTTGCTCTGCATTATTACCGGTTTCTTATCCTGTGCTGCGGGCTCGACCACCGGCTTAAGCTCTTTGGCGAGTTCTACGACCCTCAGGACCGCTTAAGTTTCGTCTCTATGGCGTTCCAGGAGACGTATTGTCGATTCATTTACGATCATGATGGTACTGGTCTTCTGGACGATCCTGATGCGAAAGTGCGCCCCTCTATTGAGGAGTATATAACCCAGGCCAATAGCCATTTGCGCTCAGGTTCAAGGGTGTTCTGCGAGTGGAGAGTTGTTTGTACACCAAATACCGCGCCAGGTGTTGTGAAAGTCGATACTGGTACCAGTTACCGATCCTATTATTTTACCGCCGATTTCATCGATGATGAGGGAATGGCAGTGGCCTTTACCCGCAACAATGAGATTTGCGTGGAGGTTCCGGTCAAAAAAGATATCTACCGTCGCACCCGGGCTAATGATGTACGTGAATTTAATGCGAAAGTATCCCTCACGAATTTTCAGCGTGATCCGTGGGATGACGCCAGCAGCGTGGGATTCCTCTGTCTGGACGCGGTAAAAGCCGATGATCTGGATTATTACATCAACAGCCGCTCCAGCCGTAGGGATTTTATGTACTACATAAAGCTCTTCAAACGCCTTTCAGCTGTCCTGAGAGCGGAAGAAGAGCAGGAGATGCCATATCGACAAAAGCTCCTCAGAGCGCTGGTTGATGGCAACATAGGCACTAAAGCTAACCGTGCTGAAATCGTCGACAAGACAGTTATCACCTGGCGGGCTGACAAAAAAGGTCAGCCGCTTAGTGAAGGAATTGACAACGAGAAAAGCTGGAAGGCATTACTTGGCATGATGGACCTGATCGCCTGGCGCGGTTTGAGCCATAAAGAGGCCGCAGTGGAGATGGCCATCTCCCGGGGTAGCAAACCGTTACGTCTGATAGTCATGACAAATGCCAGACTGGCTCTGTACGTAACCCCTACAGACGAGGAACGTGATGATCGCGTGGAAAAACATAAGTGGGCCATGCTGCTGACCTTCAAAATGTCAGCAAAAGGGCTGACTCTGGATTCCAGCAAGCCTGCTTTGCTAAGCAAAAATAGTGTCTGCGAAACAACCCTCTATGAATGGCCGGAGGCCAATGAGTGGAAAGGGCTGAAATCAGTGTTCTCCAGCTTCCACGAAAAACAAAGAGCTTTTGAATACATTGAGACAGGTAAAGAGGACCTGCGAAAACTGTCTCCGGCTAACCCTGCTGAATTTGAGGCTGGGGTACGTGAATGGATGACGGCCTACTGCGAAATGAATGATTACCGCAAAACCGGGGGCCAGGTGCAGCATCCGAGATTGATGATACCGGTAGGCATCTACATTGACCGGGGAGACTGGCAATATATCTACGTCACTACAGAGAGTGAGGCCGCAGGGTATTTTTATCACAACGCCAGCGAATCCCTGAAAAAGGAACTTTTTCAGGAGTATGTATCACGCTTTGCTCATCAGGAAGGAAAACTCGAAAGGCTTGAAACTCGGGGGAACCGGCTGGCATTGGGCATGGCTAACAAAACTCCCGACATCGGGATGTTCAGTGCAGATCGCAATGTTGAAATGGATAGCGTGAAATATGGTTCTCTGTCTTACAGTGCTTACAGCCAGCTTCAGATGATAGAAAACCGTTTATATTTTGTCATTGAGGAAGCTGAACGTGGGGTACATCGTCGGATTTATATTGCCGATAACCTAAAAGACGATAAGGATGAGTTTATCATAGACAAACTCCTTGGTTCTTCACATCTACAGGAGTCGTCTGGCGTTGATGTATTCGAAGTTATGCTGCCTAAGTCGCTGTCAGAAGGGCCACTGCCGGTATTGAAATCAAGTGGTGAAATCTACCGTATTCACCACTGGTTCGACATTTGTCCAAAAGGGACTGACTCGAATGTATCATTGAGCAATATTGATGCCCCTGTAAATACTGTTACCAGACACAGTTTTGATAGCAGGGAGGCGGCAATTATGCATATCCTGAGGCAGGATAATACAGTTAGGAAAAACACCTCTGGTGACATATTTAATACGCCAGAAGGTATTAACGAAAGATGGTATTAGGAGGGGCTAATGTTTAGCATGTTCTTTGTTTTAACCAGTATTGTTGTGTGGATTATGCCGGTGATGACCATCGCCGGAGCAATTTTCCGTAAGGACCTGTTAAACCGGAATGAATGGACATTTCTCGTATTCTTTAGCGTTATTGCTGCATCGTACGTGTCATATTCCAGCTGGCAGGACAGAAATATGGGCCTGGTACCAATAGGGAAAGAATATTTATCTTGCCAGTTAAAATCGCGTAATGAACCTGACCTCACAAGTTTCAGGACCGTGACACTTGATTGTGGCGGAGAAGAAAAAATGGCTAAAGAGGAATTTTATGATGCGGCCGTAAAAGCCGCCACAAAATACGGTTATGAGTAAATCGTCAAGATTCACTTTCCTCCATTTTACCCCTCAGCAATTTCAATTTCGTTCAATCCACCAGCACAGGCCCACGGTCCCGGTAAACCCGGTACCGGGACCTGTGCCGTGAGACCACTTTAGACGGGTCACATCACTTCAAAGGGAAGCTGTCGCCGTCTCAGTCACCCGGTCTCAAAATTTTTACAGGCGTTCAGCCTGCAAAAACTTTGAGCTGCGGCTTCCTTCTCCGCCCTTTTTCGTTCTGTTTTCCCCGTCTGCGTTTGTCTCACGGCACAGGTCAAGCCGCATACTATCCTCAACTGCTGGAGAACTCGCTATGAACGTTTTTAACAATCTGTTTAATCGTCACTGCCAAAACACTCTGCTGGCGCACGGCTGGCCCGCCGATCTGGAGCTGGACTATTCATTACGTTATTGCCAGGGAGATGGTGTGGCATTTTACGGCGTGCTGCATGACAAAGAAATTTTGACTTTGCTGTCTGGTCTGCTGAGAGATAACCACATCACCGAAAAGCTGGCAGAAGAGGTTGCCGAAGTAATAAAAGACAGCGACACAACACTCACCCTTGAGCGCAACAGTTTTGGCTACCGGTATTCTCATGCTAATACCATCCGGGCAGAGTTAGAGAATTACCCAGACGACATTGGATATGAAGAGCGCTTTAATGACATGCTGGAGAGTGTCCGTGGGAGCATTGAGCAGATTTGTAGCACACTGGAAGGTGACGGATATAAAATTCATGAAAGCATAACGCCTTCGTATGAAGGAGACCTGGTTATGTCACGTTCCACCGCCAATTTTGAAATCATTGTGACAGAAAGCGAAGAGGAATACTGGGACACATCTGATACCTGGGATGATGAATGCAAAGATTTATGCATCGCAGATATTCTGAGTGGCAAATGTGAACTGAAAAACCTAGAAATCCAGGTCAGAGGTAGACACACAGGCAAGGTCTATGGGCAACATTATGCCGAACTGGTATTTATTAATAAAAACAGCCCGGTGCGAAGCTGGTTTGACAGGGAATGGTTAAGAACAGCGCTTGATGATGCACGTGGCAATATTGAAGAAAACCGTAGTGAACTGAAAAACATAAGGTCATAATTTATATTTAAGGAGGTGCGACTATATATGATGTCGCACCTTTTTAAAATATTGGCAAACACATAAATGCCTGTCACATTCAGAAAGGAAAATCATTGTAGCACTATTCTGAAATTCATAAGGAATTACAGCGTTGAGAATATCCGATGTTTACTGGCTTAACTTTCGCTGAAAACTACGGCTGTTCAGTAGATACAGGTATCGGAATGCCCAGAGCTTCCATCATTCCGGCCCCCGGTCGTGCAGTGGAACAGCGAAACGAGATTGCCGCGCTTCGCCTGTCCATCCGGTGACGGCGAACGGAAAAAACTATTCGTCCGCGATGGACGATTCCGGTTAAAGTCCTAAAATGGTCAATGTCTCCAGGCTTTCAGGGATTGGGATCCGCCTGGCCCGCTTATCCAACATTTCACTGATCCTTTCTGGATCAAACAGGATCCAACCTTTCAGCAACCCTATCCTTAAGTCAATTAGCCCCTCAGAAGCCCGTAAACGCTCTCTGAGGACATTTTTCAGAAAAAAGGTATCTACCTACGTATAAATTCTACTATTAATCCTGTGGCGTTTCAGGGGCATTTTGTCATTGGGGGGGGATTGTCTTCACTGTTAGCTGTTCCCAAATACTACCACCAGCATTACCAGGCAGAGATACAACACACATTGACTTTTTTTTATCATATTAATAAATAACAGTTTTTAAAACAAAACATCAGCGTTCGTACGTTGCCTTTTACGCTTGTTTGCCGTTGTTTATCTCGATCTGGAATCCAGCTTCGGGAGGATCAGGGGGGGAATGCCCGGAAAGAAGCTATTTTGCTGGTTTTGTAAGCAATCTGGAGGGGCAAGACACTTATCACCGTTATCCACAGGGTATAACCAATAATAGATCCCAATATGATCCAAGATCTAACCTAAATAAAACCCAAAGGATCCCCGCTCCTTCATCCCATTGATTTTATGATAAAAATCGTCACTTTCCCTCATCGTTCGTACGTAGTTTTGTCAACGTTCGTACGTGATTATGTCATTGCTAGGTTGAAATTCGTCATCGTTGGTATGTATTTTTAACATCGTTCATATGATATTAAGTAATCGTTCGTACGTTTGCAGAAGGATAACCTGTGAAGAAAGTAAACAAAGAAATATCTAAAGATATCAGTGGGAAAGGTTATTTTTCTTTTGAAGTGACAGGACAAACAGGCAAAGTTACTCACTTCGCACCAGGGAACACAGGCACTGTCCAGCCCGTTGCGCTGCTAAGACTAGGGGTATTTGTCCCGACTCCCTTGGCTACAGGCAAAACACGTTCCATTGATAAAGTTGTGACTATGGACGTGTCAAACGAGCTCCAGCATATGGAGGTCGCTTCCAGTGAAGGGTACAAGGAGATCTCCCTATCTAGCCCCCGGCTGGATATGAACACCGATTTTCGAGTCTGGCTGGGAATTGTCAGGACGATTCACGATTTTAACGATGTCTCAGTTTCGGGAAGAATAAAATTACCTTTCTCAACGTTCCTCAAAAACTGTGGATTTGACCCGACACGATCGAATAAGCACATGAAAGCACGTATCGACGCCTCGATGGTTAAGCTAAGAATGGTGACATTTCAGTTCAGAAACGAAGATTCCACGCTTACTACCGGCCTGATAAACTGGGCACGTTATAACATCAAAACAAATGAGATCGAGATAGAAGGTGACCCCCGCATCAAAGAGCTTTACGCGATTGATTATAAGGTTTTTTTGCGGCTTAAGGCACTGGACAGCTTACAACGAAAAGAGTCTGCACAGGCGTTGTATACCTATCTGGCGAGCTTGCCGAAGAACCCGGCCCCAATCAGCATGAAACGATTCCGAGACCGACTGCGGTTAACTTCCCACGTCTCCGCTCAGAATGAAATTATACGGCGCTCACTTCGTGAGCTACATGAGATAGGTTATCTGCAATACCATGAAGAGAAGGTCGGTAGAAATATCAAATTTCATATCCTAAAAAGAAGCCCATCTCTCGGTGCGAAAAAGGACCCTATTCAGGCACCGGCACAAAATGCCCCGATCCTGGATGACCCGTTGCTTGAAAAACTGAAAATGATGAAAGCAGCTGGATTTACCGGCGAAGAGATTGCTGCAGTTCTTGTTTCCATCGATAAGATGAAAAAGATAAACGGCAAGCATCATGATGAAGAGGCTGAAGACGCGGATTTTAGCGAGGAGTGAGACTGCTCAACTAACAGAGGGAGTCTTGGCTTTCTGAGACTCGTTCATTTCCTGATTGCCTTCCTTCAGACGCAAAAAAACCTGGGGCATTCCCCATCTAATTATCAAAACGTCATCGTTCGTACGTTCACGGTTGACGGATGCGTGTATCCGGACCTATTGTCATCGTTCGTACGTTAACGTGCTTTGCTCGTTAAAAACACTCCCGATAAAATGGCAGATGCCAGGAACGTTCTGGAACAAAAACAGATTGTATGAATTGATATTTAAATTAATAAAAATCAATAAGATATACTTTCGTGAGCTACATATACACCTTCCCTAAACTCATACTGTCTTCTAAATACAGTTTCCGCTAACACTAGCGCAACGCCAAAAAGTCATCGTTCGTACGTATGAACGATGACGAAATGGATCAGAGGCATTGTTCTACTGAACAGGCAATCTGATAACAGATGTGTGCGGAACTAGCCTCAGGCCTAAACCTTTAACGTTCAGCGAGCTTTAATTGGTATTGATACTCGTACGGCGGTACTCCCTTACTAAAAGTAACTTTTCAAACTTAAATTGCCCGATGTGCTGTCCTGTTTTGAAACTCACCAAAGTTTTCCAGACAGCGCGCTTTAGAGACTCAATCGCCCACCACTTTACTTGGAAAAAAAGTTACTTTTGGTGATAAGCCCTGTCAGAGCAGCTGATCCTGTTTCGTCGTGCATCCGGACGAACATATAAATGAGAGACTGGACAGAGCAAGGCACCGGAGGCCAAGATTGCTCCTTCTCTCGTACGTCTGGCTTGTCCTGGCCTCAAGTGATCACTCAAGGCTTATCGCAATCAAAAGTAACTTTACAAACTATCCCACCAGCTGAAGCACCGGAATGCCGTTGCTCATCACAGGTTGAACAATTTTACAATGTGCTGAAATGATTTTTCGGGATTAAGGAACGTTTTTTCGTGATGTAAGCAATAAAATGTCATTTCATATCAAGGCTGTATGAATATACAGTGTCTGGATATGACCGTCGCCGGTTTTTGTCCGATTGGGGAAATAATAAATATCCTGGAAAAGGCCTTTACAGCGTTAAAGACATAGATATGCATTTAGCCCATGCCTATAATGAGTAGCCGAAACATTAAAATAGATATGAGGTAACAGAATGATTAATATCAAAGAAATTCCACTTAGGGATATCCTTGTTGTGGGGATTCCTGTTCTGTTGTTTTTGACTTTGCTGTGCATGCTTAAAAGTCACTTTCCAGACGTTGTTAACGTCATCGGTACATTATTCGTTTTTATTTTTTCGCCAGCACTGGTGGCACTGTTGACCATTAACCGGGGAGTGTTCGTGTACTTTGCCGGAGCGCTCGTTACACAGGTGCTTACTGCTTCTCTGGTGTATTTTGTTTCTTCCCGCGACTTTAGCGAATCTGTAGGCCTTGGAGCGTGCGCAATAGTGATTTACGTAATTGCTCAGTCGAAAATTAACGACATTAATCCATAGTTAAGAAGGGAAAAACATAACTCCGCACATTAGTTCTGGTGGCGGAAAGCAGAAAGCCTCGTAGTTAATTTTCAAGGAAGAGTAAACCACGAAATTAACGCGAAACGCCCTTAGACATTTTATCCCCCTCCTTTGCATAATCACTGAATGTTTATGAAATAAAAGAATTTTTTTCCTCTATTATTCAAATAAGGGCTTTACACAGGGTTTTAATCTGTATAATTGTTGCTGCCAGACACGAATACAGAAGAGGGTTTTATTGCATATGGGTGGTCGTGGAAGTTGCCGAAGAAAGCGAAGCCTGCGCTGTGTCCCCTGCTATGCAGGAAACTGGCACCGCTACAGAGACGGGCTGGACTATAACGGATGGGAAGATGTATCAGTGATCGCAAATAAAGGGTCGGGGTATGTGTGTCAATGCAGACAATGTGGTCACACCTACATCTCCTACTCCTCTGCTGCCCGTCGCCAGTATCAGTATCAGGTTAACAGAAGCAGCGATGAACCCGGTATTCGGGAAAATAATTTTAATTCAAATGCAAATTCACCCTCTTAATTCTGAAACGCCATTGTGTATCGGGATAAACTTTCTGTGCATGCTGGTTTGCATCAGCGCATTTCATGAGTGCTGTTGCAGACATGCAGATGAAATCAGATTTGATAATTTATAAAGAATGAAGGGCAGGGCTGATTAATGAAAACGTCTATCGCACCGATTCTGTTCGGGAGGAATATTGCCAATATTTCGGAGAAGCATTTTACTCCCTGGTTTTGTCCTTATGACCACTACCCGGGTTTGGTTCTGGCCTCAACGATCACCGTTCCTTATTCACCCTCACCGGACTGGTTTCTGGGTGAAGAACAATGTGGAGGTCACAGTTGTAACCAGTTTCGTGCAGCAATAAAGCCTTTGCAGATCATACCTCAGTCACAGGTACAAGGGGATCTGGAACTCATTGCCAGCGAGGGATTTGAGCCAGGCACGCTCGATTATTTTAGCCTTGCAGACGATGAGGTGCAGAAACGGGTACGGCTGAATTATCAGTCATTCGTTATGAATCTAGGTTTAACCTGCTCGGATGAAAATGTTCTTCTGCTGACGCAGCCACTGTATCCACTGGATGCGACGGAATCCAATCTCAGAGCGTTAACTACAGACCAGACTTGCCTGAGCGGACTTACTGACACCACCGGACTGGTCATTTTTGTTGTGGGGGTGAACTGCGACTAGGAGAGGGTAGAAAAGGGTAGTATCACGCTAAGCCACTTACACATTAACGAATAAAAGTCACTTTTTGAGGTAGATATGAAAAAAATCACACGCGATGCATTACTGGTACCCTTCATCGGGCTGCTGATCCTCTCCTACCACATGGGCTATTTCCTTTCCGACTGGCCTTACTGGCAGGTATACGCCATGCTGGCGGTGGCCTTCTTTGCAGGCCGTTTCTGGCTGAGAAAAAAAACGTCGAAAGATGAACCTCAGGAAGGCAAAACAGCCGGTGAGTAAATCTTTTCCTGAACTGGCCTGTTCCGGTAATAACGTCCAGGCCATTCAGTCAGTTGACGGAATAACATAAAAGGAGCCTCTGTATGAGCAACATGACAGTGTCGTTTTACAGTAAAAAACATCATGACACCGTAACCAGCGCGATTAAAGCCCGTGCCACATCATCAATTGAGCTTCTCTGTACACCGACGCTTAATCAGCTCCTGGAGCTGACAAATGCGATCTGCCTGTGTGCCGGGATTGAAAATCAAATCGGCCTTTTCGTTGACGACTCAAATAGTGACGAATCCGGGCACGACGAACAGGAACTTACGACACACGTTGCATGGCTGTTTAACCAGAAAAGCCATGGTACTGCCCGTAATGCAATTATTAAAAAAGACATTACGGAGGTGAAAATTGATGACCCTCTGACTTTGAATGAGATTCTGGCGATCATCGAGGCAGTGTGTCGTTGCGGCGGTATTGACGATGACGTAGTGGCTATTGCCGAGCCTATGGTAACGGTCATTGACGGCGCAAAATACGATAACGCCGCTGCCGTGGATACCATTCATTGACCGAACGGAAACCGGAAAAGTAACTTTTCCATAGAGGTGTTTATGCTGTTTCGGAAACTTGTTTTGTCAGGGGGAGGATGTATCTTGCTTCTGGCCTATCACGGAGGCTATTTGTTAAGAACCTGGCCGTGGCTGTTCTATTATGCAATGGTCGCATGGGGGGTTGCATTCAGCTGGTATTTTTTCGCGACCCCTAAAGCCGATTTGGTTCCGGAAAAGATAAACAAAAACGAAAAACAAATACCCATCGCTGGTCAATCACAGACTAACCGGTATAAACAGAATGATAGTGATTCTTCACTGATTAGCCATAACATTAATTTCTCATCTACAGGAATCAATCATTCGGAAAGTATCATAAACAATGGATCAGATTGCAGTTATTCGGACTCGTCAGATTCAGGATGCAGTGGGGGTGATTAAAAATCCTGGATAAATAATTAAAATCCTTACAAATAATTAGATGAGGAGGAGATATGGCATACACAGGAATAACAGATCACGCCAGACTCAGACTTATGCAGCGTTCACGACTTCCCCTGCATGTACTCACTGACATGATCGACAAAAGGGAATATGTGGATCTGGGTTCCAAACCCGGAATATTAAAAAAACACATTCTGATTTATAGTCGACTGGATGAACGTTGGTACGTACTAATCAGGGACATAACATCAGGATGTATCGTTACGGTATTGCCGGAAAATTACCATGATTCTTCATTTATTAAAATCAAAGATTCAGATAAAAAATCTGCATATGATTTAGCGTTTAAAGTCAGGGCTTCTAGTCCTGAAGTTATTAGTATAAATCTGTGCTTTAATGATTTCGATGGTTACCGACATTCAAAGAATATTTATTCCATACCGCTTTCACAGGTGGATATGTCGCAAGAGTTATTTTTAAAGTCAAAGTTTATAAAACAGATAAAAAGAAATATTAGGGAAAATATTGCACGAGGGCTTTCCTTTGATGAACATACCATAGAGCCTGGTTATACGCCGTTGTTCCTGAACGTGAGGTTCAGTGCGGATACATACAAAATATTATATTTCTGATTACAGGGGAAACTCAATGAATGACCGAGTCGTCTTTTTAAACATCAATGCAGAAGATAAAACCCCATTTATTACTGAGGTAGAAATGCTTATTGGGGGAGTCCCACGGCTTATGTATCCAGATGGCACAGAGCAGTTTGCGGATGATGAAAGCGAAACTGTTCTGATTTATTCACCTCGACTGACCGAGCAGGAACTAGAAGCATTTTGCGAATCGAACATTGAGCATTACCGGACTTTTCACGAGAAAAATTTAAAACACATACTGAGGGGAGACCGCGTATCAATAACCCATTTCTGGGTTGAATAAACTAAGTTAGGTATTCACGATTTGGAGGGAATCATGTATCTGCATCTTGTACCAACACTATACCACATCATTTCAAATAAATGCCGACTAGAATCAGTGACGATCCCGGAACTGAAATTCGAGATTAAGGATGATGGACTTTCATGCGGAAGACCGTATCCAAATAAACGGCTTTATGTTGGCATGAAAAATAATCGGAAAGCCATGGTTGGGCTACTTCTTGAATATGACAAACAACTCAGCCAATTTACAACGGAATATAAATGGGTTATTGATAACATTGGTGTTGTTCAGCACCATATTAAAACGATTGTGCTGGACAGTGAATTTGACCTTATTTCACAACACATAGGGTTAAATATTGGTCTGGATGAATTGAAGCCAAGACTCCATCCCTCTTATCACAAAATCGCACCAGTTAAAATACAACCTATGATGGAATCATACCGAACAGGCGAAGCGGTTAATAAATTGCAGCATGATGTATGGGAGAATAATGTTCTACTGTTCAGGACAGAGACATTGCTTTTGCATACTCTGGAATCAGAAAGACTCGCTAAGTATAGTTTTTTCATCGACAGGCTTCCTCAATTAAGTTCTAAAATTTGCATCTGAATTAATTCAAAAAGCTCCGATTTTATTGAGGGGCTTTCCTTTTCATGAAATGCCAATTTAAAAACCCCATACAACTTATGACCTAAACTTGAAACACAATCAGGAAAAGACGACTACGCAATGATGGTTGCTATGGGGGGTTAACCCCATTCCAATTTTGATTAAAATCACTGAGTGATTTTGACTTAATTTTTCTCCCTTATTTGCATCTTATGTAAACAGTGGGGCATTATAAACTCATGACTTTCTGCCCCAACACCTCAAGATCTAAGAAAGTAACTTTTTTATTGGTTTTTTAAAAATGGGGGTTGATGGGACGAAAAAAAAAGGTATCCTGGTTTCAACGAAGAATAGTTTTAATGCTTGTCTTATCTACCCGGGAGTTCATATGTCCTTAGAAAATACATTGACCGCTGAGTTAAATTCATCAGAGAAAGCAGGCGGTATTATACCTTCTGTTGCTATTGATTTAATTATTGCTCAACGTGCAGCAGGTATTGCGGCATTTATGGAAGGTTTAGATAAACTCAGGGAAGCGGAGCGACTGTTCGCTGCTGCGGCTGAAAAGGACTGGTTCACGGGGCTAGATGAGATTATTTCGACCGGTAGGCGTTGCCTTAAAGAACATGAGATAGAGGCGGTTCGACGCCGGGTGGCTCGTAGCGTTGATAGCTCTATCTGGCAACGCTTGATGACCCAGACAGGTATGTTTACGTTGATGAGTGGTGATCAACATGACAAATGGACTGCTCAGGTATACAGCAAAGATTGTCCGGAAGTCACCCTGGACAATGTCATCAGTACGTTTCAGCATCTTAATGCAACAAAAAATGAAACGTTTGTTACAGGTATTATTGATGTTTTCCGTAAGCTGTCCTGGGACTACAAAACAAATAATCCTTGCCGTCTGGGCAAGAAAATTATCCTCGAAGGTGTTTTATCCATAAATGTCTCACCAACCCGATACGCTTCGGTCAGGACTAATGCGCAGAACTGGATTAACGATCTCGCCCGTGCTTTCTGCCTCATCGACAAGAAAAACGTGCCAGATTCACGAATAGCAGAAGGGTGCCAGTACAGGGATTTTATCAACTTAAACAGTTATACGTTAAACGGTGTGTTTACCTGCGAGTGGTTCACTATTAAATCTTTCTGGAAAGGTTCAGCTCATGTGACTTTCACACGCCCTGACCTCGTTGAAAAAATTAATGAAATTATTGCAAGCCGATACCCCGGCGCTCTCCCACCCAGAGTATGAAAGTAAATTCCAACTATTTAATCATACAAAATTCATTATTAAGGAATCCTGATATGGGAATTCAAATTAAAGAAAGTTACACCACTGCTGTTATCAGCACCGCGCACATTGCTAAAGAAGATACTGAGTTATTAACTGATGCCAGTTATAATCCCCGAACAGATAGTGGACGTAGCTGGATCCACGTAAACGAATATGGTTATATTATTCGGACCAGCGTTGAAAATCCGGGGTGGAAACAGCTTTTACGAGACGATGGTATCTCTTGGCCTACAATTGAAAATATCGAAAAAGTGATTAATGCTGGGTACGAATGTGTTCATTTTGACCGTGACGCAGATATCGTTGATGGTCTGATGGCGTGGGAATGGTAACTACTCATTACCAGGGCTCCTTAACCTATAGGGAAGGGGCCCATATATAATTGGCAGTACAGAAAAAAAAGGAGTCATTAATGGATATGCTTAACGGGTGCAGTTCAGCTCCTCAGGTTTCAACATCAACCGCTATTGCTGGTGGACGCGAAGTCATTGTGACCGGTTGTGTGACAAAGCAGGGCAGAGCTATTCATTTCTGCAATCATAAGCTACTCAGCGGTAGCAATAATAATCTCTGGTTCCCAGTGGACACCGTAGATGACTGGTTTTCCGGCATTGAACGAGTGCTGGTTATGAATGGGCTTGCTGAGAATGTCGTAAACCTCACGCCGTTAATTGAAGGTTCAGAATATTTCGACTGGAAAGTAAAGTATAACCTCCGGGTTATCTGACTCACAAAAAGTTACTTTCTTGCTTAACGCTTATGAACAATCAGAGAAATCAATTGGCTGTCCACCAGCTTCTGGACAGCCGTTCTTCTAATTAGATCTTATCCAGAAATTACAAGATAACTCCATTTCTGTCCCGTTAATTGTCGTTTTGAAAAAATCATAATGATAAAATCAAATTCACCGTAGAGCTTGTCACCTGCCTGAAAAAAAACAGGGGCTTGATAAGGCGATTTAAAAATGTATCCTGGTTTGATGAATAGTCATTTCCGGGTGAAGGGAGAATTTAATGGCTGTCCAAAAAACTCATACTGGCATCGTGATTACCAAAGACGGCGAGGTAACAAAGAAATTTCATGAAACACCGACCATGTGGGTGGTCAATAAAACTGAATGTTATCGCAAGGATAACGGCATACGCCATTTTGGTGAAAGAACCCGCCGCCGCCTTGTCCTCGAATCCATAAAACCAATACCTGAAGTTAAAAATTAACTAACTTAATTATTTAATTAGTTGACAAAAAAGGAAAAAATAATGAATAGCCATTCTCCAAAAGTCGTCATGATGGACAGTGACGAAGCAGCCAGTATTCAAACATTAACGGGATGGGTCGATCGTCAGGGGCGTTTCTGGGGAGATAACGAACATCAGGCCCGCTGGAGTGGTTCAACGCACCGCAAATGTGGAAAACATCCGGAACAACATCCTGCATACCCTTCTAACAGTTATTGTGAATCATGCAGAAAAGAAGATCGCCAGGCTAAGTTTGCAGAAATGAAGCGGGTGGCCTGGCGCGGCGAACCGTTGGTGATTTTCGATACGGATACCTATTTTTTTGATGCCGAGTCGCTGGAGGATTATTGCCGTGACCATGACGTTTTACCCGGTGATCTGCAACTGGTTATCTGTCTTCCAAACCATATAGATCAGTTTGATATCCTGCAACATTGCGAAGAAATTCTACCCGAAGATGGTGAGATAAGCTTTATCCCTGAAGCTGTCCAGGTGGCGGTTGAGGCGTTGAATAAAGCGATCAAAGAAAGCGCAGCGGTCTCATGGAGCCAGGGCTCCCTGGTAGCTGTTTTACCGGATGACCTGCTGAATGCCGGTGAGAAGTCCGCAGGGCAGAAAGAACAAACCGCCTGATAATGGCGGTGGGCACCACCGATAATTACGGGGCTTGTAAGGCCCTAAATTAGGGCTGACAGATATGTTAATGCAGACAGAAAAGGCAGTATTACAAATTGCGGAGTATATCCCCCGAGCTTGCCGCAATATGAAACTCTTTGAGGCAAAGGCCCGACTTGCAACCAAAATCGCATTGTATATTGTTGACGGCTGCTGTGACGAAGTACTCAATCTGGCTTTCAAACCTGCACTTAACTGCCGCACCAGGGAACAGTTTTTTAACCATATTCAGCAAATTAAAAACGGAGCTGGCAATGTTCGCTTTTAATGACGTTAATACTCCGCATGAATGCTTCAAGAAATGTCGTTGCTACCTCCCCCCAAAGCAACGCGAACAGCATCGTTTAACCCAGCATGTTTCTGAATTTGACGAGCATCCCGCTGACCAGATTGACCAATACAAGGACTACCCCGATGCGTAAAGATAACAATGTCCTCCCTCCAAAGATTAACAACGGTGTTCTCCGGCGATGGAATGCTCAGCGTGGGCAAAGAAATAGCAGGGGTGGGAGATATAAACGCTTCCCTTCAGTTCACAACTTGAACGAGTGGGTCGTTGATCGTTTGATCTCAGAAATTATCGCAGAGGACAGAGATGCCTGATAACACCGAACTGACACATGATGAAATCATTGCTGCGTTGGCACAGCTGAAGCAGATCAGCGAATACCCAACTCCCTCTACTCAATACGCACGCGTCTTACTTAAATATATTACTACGCTGGTGGAGTCGCAGAAGAAGGCGCATTCAGTAATGGCTGGAGTCGTAACCGCAGCATGTATCCGGGGAGTCAGACCATTTGATGGAATTGAGTGCGATCCCCCAACTCTGGAAGAAAATGCGGAAGCGTGTGGCGATGCCATGTCTGCTCGAATCAGAGAACTGGAATCTAACCCACCAAAACCTAAGGAATTAGCCGAAGCGCTTTTTCTGATTGCAACTTTACGTGAGCAAAGCGACGGTTGGGAGCGTAAAGCCATTAACAGTTTCGCTGAGCGTACGCAGATGTTCCAGCGCATTGCCGAGTTGGAAAAGAGAAACCAAGAACTGGAGTCAGGGCTGTTAATTCCAGCCGAAGTTGAGAGCCAGGACCGAGCATCTGACATGAACGCTGAGGCAATTTGTGTCGACGGGAACAAACCTGGCATGATTGTGGCGGTGCACATTGATGCCGGTGACTTTGTTAATGTTAATGGTCTGATATTAAAGGTAATTGAAACCGACTTTGACGACCACGACGTAACTTTATATTTGGCTGGTGGTGAAGAGTTTAAATGTGCTGCTGGTTACCTGATAGAAGTGGTTCCTGTACCAGAGGATGAAGAGTAATGGCTAAGCGCGATTTTATCCCAGCTGGCGCGACCTGCTGGCAGGGCGGTTGTTGTACTCACAGGGGGATTACCCGTCGCCATCGTTATGTTACCGGGGGCGATGGGCGGAAATTCGAATCGTGTTCCTATACTGACGACTGGTACGCACTTGGCGACACGATTGACTCTTATGGGAGACCATACCGGTATCGAATCACGGGTGAGAAGGCCACGGTTCTTACTCAGTTCTGCTTAGAAAATTTAAAGCCAGAGTAAAACAGACAATGAAAAAATATACCGAGCTTGACAGAATAATCATGGAAAAAATCGGTGTTACCCCGATCCCTTTTCACCTCTTGTTTTCCCACGACGACATCCCGGCCGAATGCAAAAAAATTGCCATGAAAGAAGGAAAAAGCGAGCCATTTCGCATCCTCGATCGTCGGCTTCAGGCTCTACGTAAAGCCGGAAATATCCGTAGCACTTCTAAAGGTTGGGTGAGGACTTAACAAATGACCACTAAATTACCATTAACAGACGAACGCCTCTCCACCATCAGTGATTACTTTGTTGCGATGGAAGAACATTACAGTGACCCGGCAGACAGAGAGAATTTTGAAATTTTCAGTGATGCTAAAGCCTTTCTGGCAGAGCTACAGCAACGTCGCAAGGCTGCAACAGGTCGCGAACCGGTGGGCATTAAGCTCCCCCCTAAGATGTCGAATGATCGCATAAATGCGCATGAATTAAGCACAGGCGTCGACGTCTGGAACCGATGTATTGATGAAGTGGCAAAGCTGAACGGCAAATGTATCCCGTCAGTTCCATCCGGGCTTCACCCAAATACGCAAAAGCTCGTGACCGAATTCTGCACCGAGCTGGCTGAAAAGCTTTATAAGGCGCAACTCAAGTACGGCCACTCAGATAACTGGTCATACGCAAATTGGGAAATTGAGTGCCAGACAGCTTTCCACGAGCATATCGCCAAAGGTGACCCCCGCGACGTTGCCGCGTACTGCGCATTTATGTGGTATCACGGCTGGAGAACCGAGGTCGAGCGTCGAGAACAGGTCGTGCCAGATGAGGTCGAGCATGTAGCCGCCGTACTAGAGCTTATCGGTGGTTTTGAGGCTGCTGATATCGATAGCGACACAGTAGATTTACGGTTTGAGATCGACGATGTGGACACTGGCTCTGACGTATCCATTACTGAATATGCCGCACGCGGTTCCGCTATTATCCGTATGCTGGCTGGCAATGCTCCGGTAAATCCAGACAGTTGCATTCTAGAGGCGCTGGAGAACATACAAACCGAGAATGAAGTGGCACGAGACCAGTTAGTCATTCTCCAGCTGACGCTATTAAAGCAGCAGAGAAAGATTGCCGAGCTGGAGTCCCGCACCGTGAAGCTGCCGAAACCTAAAGATTCTGACCCGGGTTGGAAAATTGATCCGGAATTTATCAGCAAAGTTCAGAACGAGATAGGGTACGATGACCAATGCGAATGCTGGGAGGGTACACCTTCCATGGAGGTAGTAGAGGCCGTTTTGCTGGCCGCCGCTGGCATCAAGATGGAGGTTGAATAGATGGCATTCATATCTCAACTGGGAACAATACCAAAGAGTAGCGGAAGAGTGCCAGGTTCTAAGTTCGTTTCGTTTAGAAAGACAAAATCTGGTGCTACTGGTGGGCTTATTACTAAGGACACTGGACTGCGCGGAACCAAAATAGACATTCAGATTGATGAGGATAATAAAACTATCCGTCTTGGCGAGTACGAGAACGGAGTGATGGTAACTCAAAGACAGGGCGTATTCAGTTGCTCGGTTAGCGTATTTAATGCAGTGGGAAAGTGCCGAATATCCCTGACTGATGGCGGGGACGGGTGGTGGTACGGAAGTTATAAATAAGTAGGCAGCTAACCACTATTATCCGGTTTATAACAAAAACCAGGTTCTCCCCCTGCTGGAATCACTTGGACTTAGATTTTTTAGGCGGATGCATGAGTAGAGACGAAAATATTCAGGCTGTATTTGATCTAAAAGCTGGTTATACACTTGGGCTCGCCGACATCGAGATTCTTAAGAGAGTGGCCCGGATGGCGCTGGCCGCAATGGACGGCGAGCCGGTAGTGTTTACCGACGAACGAAACCTTCATCATATTGCCATGGGCCGAGAAACCTCTCTGATTTGGGGCAAACAGAACCATGAGGCGGGAGATATCCCGCTCTTTCGCCACGCTAAGCCAGCGCCGGTAGTGCCGGTAGTGCCGGTAGTGCCGGATGCATTGATTAAAGCTGTAGATTTTTATGAACAGGTTAAACGTGAAAATCCGTCAGTAGAAACGGGAGCCTGGAAAGATGCCGTGGAGTGGGTACTGAAGGAAGCCTGCCTGGCTGCTAAAAAGGATGAGTCATGACACAGAAAATCAGATTAACAGACGCGCAAGTCTATACGCTGCGCCGAATGAAAAGCGGCACCAGATACTTTCTACAGGGCGATGGAAGGCGTGGAGATGAGGACAACGGTACGCGCAGAGTCAACTGCCCGTCGCTTCCCGTCCTCTTTAGAAATGGTCTCGTTGATTTTTGCAGTGATTGCGTAAAGCAGAATTACACCTGGTATAGCGTGAAGTTGACGCCTGAAGGAGCAAAAGCCGCAAATGGTTCTCAGACAAGGAAAGAGCGCGGTTTGCCCTGATGAGGGTTGCTTACAGTGCCATGATGCAATTGATCTCGGATACCTGTCAGCATAACAGTCAGAAAAAGTTACTTTCTTTTCTCCCCAGCAGTGATAATCCCCGGCACTATCGGGTGTTTTTAGATATTCTCCATGTTTACTTTTTCATGCTTCGGGGAGAATATTTTAATTCATCGTTAATTATTTCTCAGTGTTTATGAAATCACCATGGTTTATTTTTTGTGGAGCGACCATTGGATGCCGTCAGAAAAAGTTTCTTTCCTGGTGATATGCAATTAGGGGCTTGCGAAAACGATTCGAAATAGTATCCTGGTTTGAGGTCGAATAATTTTATCCAAGACTGGACACCACATTCCGGGAGCGATGAACATGAGCAAGGTACCTGAACAAAAAAAGCATGTAATTAATTTTGAATGCGACCATTGCGGACGCAGCTATGACGATACTGATGTTTGTACTTCTGACGATTGCCCTGATAATGAAATCGCTATGCCAGACCTACTTAATTACTGGACAGTTGATGAAGTGGCTGAATGTCTCGACGGCGTGGGTGATGATCTTTACAGAAAGCTATGGTCGTACATTACAGCAGAGACTGATGGTAACCCGCCACTGGCTAAAGTTGCCTGGGAAGCGTTGACTCATGAAGAGAAGGCTGAAATGGTCCAGGCAGTGGAACAAGAGTTCCCTGACGGTGATTAAGTTCAGTAATGTGTGACAAACAAAGTGTCGTGCCGGTAATGGGTAAAGAACGGAAATAATACACAGCAAACCCTATAAATACCTTCCACCAGCAGCAATGGACATTTACGCTTGTATCCATTCTGGAAGAGCAGGCGACAGGCCTGCTTTAAAAAAGAACAACTAAACAGCTGGTGGATTGGGATAATTTAATCAACTTTAGTGTTATCTGAGTGGTAACGCGATATTTTCACTTAAATATTTCATGGTGAATTAAATGAAAGCATTAAACGAACTACAGTTACGCCAGATATCCGCATGCCCTGGGAACATTGAGTTACAGGATTGGTTGAAAATACTTGTTGCTGATAATGCAGTGCTCGTTCGTTCTTTAACGGTCATCGCTAATTCAGATGAGCATCATGGTAAGACGATGGTCTGTGATTTTGATTCGTTGATTTCTGTAGCTACTGCTGGTCTGAAAGAGCATGAGCAACTCCTTAAAGGGAACACTTCACCTGATTGCGAACAACAAGAAACAAACATCCCTATGTTCTACGTGGATGGAGAGGCGGCAATACGTCTTCTCAAGGGGCATACTCGTTATGCAGCCATGACGACTGAGCCAAAGTCTGGTAAGACGTTGCCGCTTTACATAAACGCTCAATCTGCGTCAGTCGCACCGGCAGAAACAGAGCGAAAAGGTAAAAGGCTCCGCGTTGCAGAAGGGAGGTATGCCGCTTTTTTCCCTCAAGAGCGGCCACTCGATGGAGCGCAGATCATCGCATGGGATGAGAACGGTAATTTGTTAGGCATTGGTTTTGGACGAGACACACGCGATACGGGAGTTGCTATCATCGTCAACGGAAAAAAATACGACTCAAACCATGTGATTCACTGGTGTAGTTAGCCATTCGAATGTGGCCGGTATGTAAGGAAGATGAGAATTATGACCAGTACCAACAGAGTTCGGGACGCTGAAATCTTTCGGGCCAGAACGGGGGAGTATCCGGTTGACATGTACATCAAGTGGCTGAAGGATGGCGCACTGGATTTCGATGCCGACTATCAACGTGACTATGTCTGGGGGCATGAGGAACAACAGGCTTTTTTACAGGGGCTGATATCCGGCTTTCCTCTGGGGTATGTGGCGCTGGCGAGAGCCCCCGACTGGGCGTCCCGGGATGGTGCATATATTGAGGTTGTTGACGGCAAGCAGCGACTGACAACGTTAAGGCTGTTTATCAACAACAAAATTTCACTGGCGCTCGCAGGGGGGCCGGTTTTCTGGCAGGACCTAACTCGTGGTGAGCAACTCGCCTTTGGTGCCCCCACGTTAACCGCCGTGGTGCTTGATGACGCCACGCCACAAGACCGTCTTGACTATTTTATTGCAGTTAACTTCACCGGCATGCCACAAAGCGAGGAGCATAAACACAGGGTTCTCGCACTCAAAGGAAATATTCAGTAACGATCAGTCAACTTGTCAGTTAACGAGAGCATGATGAGTCAGTTGCTGGTTTGCACCAACCCTTTCAGGATGTATATCGGGAGGTCTGTTAAGTGGATCAGAATCAGGTTTTAGACGCAATCAATAATGACGATGTTACAGCACATGAATTGTTGAGCGAAGCAATGCCAAACGCCGCCTCCCGTTTTTACCGGACGGCAAAAAATCTCTCCAGACTCCTGGATGAAATTCACGAGCATTTCCCGGATGCATCGTATTATGCCGCATCCGGCACGTTATGCTTACTGCTGGGGGAGAGCCATAGCAAGTCTGACGTGGCGCAGCAGGAGCTTTTAGCCCATGCAGCTCCTGGCTTGAGGGTTGAAGGGGGGGACTGGTAGTGGAGAATACTTTCGGTAAAGAGTGACTGGTAAACGTCATTGTGGGGGATATTAGTTGGCCGATTATTTTGTCAGTAGCCGTAAATCCTGAATACCGTTACTATCCGTAAATCGGCAGTCTTTCCTTGAACGTTGAGCCGTATATTAGCATTAATACCTAAAACCCCCTCCGGCTATTCGCCGGAAAATCAGATACTGGGAAAGGGAGGAAGAAAGTGATGCTTATGAATTTTTTCCATGAAGGTGGTTAGTATGCGTAAATCCGTTTCATTTGCAGTGGTTACTTTTTTTACTGGTATCAACCTCGTTATAAACCCGTTCCTGGAGGAACCTGCATTATGGGGGGCGCTCCTTGCAGGCATTTTCATTCTGATAAACATTGTGGCGGAAAAAATGCATCTTTGGAGTGGCGTTGCGTGGATTATAGCCGCTGGCATAATTCTCGCCATGATGATTAATGGTTACGTTCTAGGCGATAAATTCAAATATCTTATCTGCGTTTTCTCTTTCTTGTCTTCTGCCTGGTATTCCGTTGTAGAGTTTAGGAAGAAAAAAGCAGCGCAGGCTTCATAATATAAGGGTTTATGCGCGAGCAGATTAATATACTTTTCGCGAAATCTAACCTGATTTTTTGTGTTTAACCAGAAAGTAAAGGCTGAATTATGGTAACTGAAAAGGAACTAATTGCATTTGACCTACTACAGAACTTCGGCGAACGATGGAAATACCGATATTCAGCTGGCGCTAAATATATATTTGCCAGCAGTAAGGCTCGGGCAATTGAAGGTGCTACAGAAGCATTCAGGAAAGCTAGACCGGGTGAGCTTTTAACACGTGAGGAACGCTATGAGAAAGCAAACCAAGATGATATCGAACAGTCGGATAATCGGTGGAAACACCTTAACCTTGACGATCTGCAAGCGCTTTTCTCACGAATGGGAGGTGATATTAAGTCGCTACAGGGGGCCTCTCTACGTGAGTTCACCGGGAACGGCGGTCGGCGTACGTCAAGTGCGGTTGCGGCTCAGGGGGCACGGGATACAGCACTAATGTGTATGCGACTTGAGCGCTACATACAATGGCGGCGGGAAAAATAGACTTTCTTGGCTCCATATCCCTGCATCAGCTGCAATACTGTGATAATTTTACGTCATCAACGTCTCGGAAATTCAGGTAGGCCGTATGAACGCTATTTTTTCTGATCTCCCAGTCAAAGACGGTAAATCCGGCTCGTGGACATTGGATACTTTCACTATCACCGAAAATGACGCAGAACGTCTTGCTATTCGTGCCGACTTTTCAGGCAATCAGGATGAATTTATTCCAGCGGGAGAGTATCGTCGTCTCTCATACAACAGTGATGTCGTGATGTCCAACACACCGATGGAAATACGGACCTGCATGGATTTCATCGAGCGGGCGACAGGCCACGTGCTTATCAATGGACTGGGCCTTGGAATGGTGCTTAATGCAGTATTAATGAAAGCAGACGTCACGCACGTTACTGTTATTGAGAAAGAGCAGGACGTGATCAACCTTGTCGCCGCGAGCTTTGCGGACGATAAACGCGTAGAAATTATCTGTGCAGATGCGATGACTTTCGTTCCACCAGCAGAGGTCACCTATGATGTATGCTGGCACGACATATGGCCTCAGTTCTCAATGGGGAATCTTGATGAAATGGAAATGTTGGAAAGAAAGTACCTTTATCGTTGCCAGTGGCAGGGTTCCTGGGGTAAGGAACAATGCGAGAAAGAGTTAATTAATTTTATCCAGATTGAGGGTGAAATTGAAAAATGGCTGCAAAGGGTTTAATGAAAATAAATCGTCGTATATAACACCGGCATGACCCTGTTTTTACTCAGAAGTTATGGTGTGGTATATTTAGGTGTTATTGTTGTTTTTTCTGGCTTAATTCGAATTAATGGATTTTCTGGTAACCCCCATATAAATCAACCTCCGCCTTTGTTGTTTAAATGGGGTTGCATACGCAATTAAATAATGTATCCTGGAGTTCGGGTTATCTGTGGTTTTCGTACGTAAATTGCGCACCACTACAAGGTAATATATCTGCTCACTTTATTATGGGGTTTATTATGAGCGCACAAGATTCTTTGGAAATACTTCTCGCCTGGCTTGAGGATAATGTTGAAATGGAAACAGATATCATCTTTGCTGATGATATTGACTCCGCAGCCATGATACCCGCAGTCCAGGCTGCTATCGCTGGTTTAAAATTTGATATATTTAACGATGAAGTGAGAAACCTGTTAAAGGTTAAACATAAGCAGGTTGTTAAAGACGCTCTGGACGCAAGCTCAGACTTTCTGGATACGGATTGCGTCATGGACCGACTGGGTATTTCATACAGTGATGCAGAACTCCGGACTTCCGGTGCTCTGGAGCTGCATAACGCTCTTCTCGGATGGGCATCAGAATGACCGAAATAGCCCAATGCCCGGCAGTTAAGCAAATTAACTTTTATATACTGGAGGCCTCACCGGAGTTGCTGGTGGATCGCCGGGTATATCTTGAAGTTGTGCTGCTGAAAATCTGGCGAAGCCGACTTGAGACAATCCGGTCCTGGAATTGTGTTTCTGATGAAGATCGCATTCTGGCTGAAGCATATCAACGTGGCATAGATTTTCTGACGAAAACAGTCAGGCTCGTCACCCTGGATTGATTCTTTAACTCAACTGTGATGCAGAGGACGGAACATGTCTGAGAGCAAAGCCTTCAGGCCCGATGGCGGTGGAATGAGCTTAGGGCGCATTCAGGAAATTGCCGATAACCCGTATTGTGATGAAGAAAAACGGTGGCTGGCTCAAACGTTTCTGGCAAGAGCCAGTCAAAAACCAGCTGCATATGTGGATGCTGTTAATCTGCGCCAACTCCAGAGGGGGGAAGTGGAATCAGCGGTAATTTTTACCAATATGGAATGTACCGCCCTATATCTCAATCCACCTGCCATTCTTAACGGCGTCGATACAGCACAGGTGACGAGAAGTGCAGACCTGCTCGATTTAGAGCTACGCATTGCAGAAGCAAAAAAAATGGGTCTCGACACGACCTCGGTTGAACAGAAGTACCACGAGTTAATTGAAGAGATTCGATCGAACAGGCATCATTCCGGGAACGAACGTTGACCTGCTCAGTATGGTTATGGTTTGCAGTCAGATAAAGTAACTTTTAAATATAAAACACCATAAATAAAACGGTTAAAAAGGTGGTCGAATGAAAACCAACGAACAATTACTCAGTGCACTGATTGCGGCACTGGAATGGATTGATGCAGTTCCTTCGGATACGGTTCTGCCTGCTATGCCAGGATTTGACCGCGACGAAGTGAACGAGTTGATCGCAAACGCCCGCAAAGAGCTGCAATCAAAGGTGAGCTAAACAGATGAGCCGTACCGTGCATAGCAGGAGACTTGTACCTGCTATGTTTCCGGCGACGTGGTACTGAACCTGAAAAGTAACTTTTCCATCGACGTTCGGGGGCCTTTTTTTGAACAGGAATCAACATGACGGGTCAAGCGTCTACGATTTTCACAATCAGATAAAAATGGTTTCTTCCTTCCCCCACAAGCTTTGCCACCATTCCCAGCGCCGCTTTTGTCAAAAAGTTACTTTTGAAAGCACTGACTCAGCACCTAAAAAAGTTACTTTTCTGCCCTTGTAAACGTGTCCGATCGTCTTTTCCACCCTCAAATAAAAGTAACTTTTGACAATTTATGCCAAAAACCAATGAAACACGCATCTTTCCTATGCCCCTTCATTTCTCGTATCTCATTCAAAATGCTCCAGAAATTATGAAATACGGGAAACCACTGCAAAAATTTTCTTCCTCTAAACACTAAAATCCGCCTCCTGGTTCCCTTGTCACAAAGAAATCATGTGTAGAATTTTTGCCGTGAACAAAAAAAAGTAACTTTTTTCACGCCAAAGTGAAAATAGGGGCTTGATGGAGCGTTTTGAAAATGTATCCTGGGTCTAACAACGGCAATGACCGTTAAACCACATACAACAGGAAGAGGAAAATTCAATGACTACTGCAACTCTGGCAACTCCAGCTAAAACCAAAAACGAAAATGTTTCTCTGCGTACCTTCTTAGAAAAAAACGGTATCGGTGGTCGTCTGGGCAATGGTCTTGTTATGGACCCGACGCATCTGAACATCATCCCTGGCTTTAACACCCGTACTGCTGGCCTGGGTGAGGCTTACTGGGAACTCCCGGAAGTTAAGGACCACCTGGCGCGTCTGGCGCAGCAATATGCCGATAGCCCACTGGAAATGGCCGCTATGGTTGTCCAGGTTCGTGATGGCCAGGTTGTCATTCGTCAGGGACACTGCCGTCACCGTGCAATCCCTCTGGCTAATAAAATTCGCGAAGAACGTGGAGAAGGCCCGGTAGATAAAATCCGTGTTGACGAGTTTCGTGGCTCGGATGGTAAAGCAGAGCTCTTTAACCTTAAAGGTAACGATCAACTGCCGGTTTCTATCGTTGCGCAGGCAGAATCACTGTACCGCCTGCACAACGATAGCGAAGAGCCTATGAGCATTGAGGAACTTGCCGAAGCCCGGAAAGTCTCCGTTACCCATGTTCGTAAATTGCTCAAAGTTCACACCGCCCCGGAAGCGTTAAAAGGTCTGGTCGTAAAAGGTGTTGTCGCATATTACGCTGCTCTCGACGTGATGGAAAAACATCCTGATAACTGTGTTGCTATTATTCAGGAAGCGTATGATAAGTTTGGCAAAGCCACTGACAAAACCATTGGGCAGGTCCTTCTTGCTCAGCGTGCAGGTGAAAACGGCACCAGCGGTGAATCTGATGGCATCGTGACAACCATTACAGCGACTGATGCAGGTGACGCATCTGATAACGCATCCGGCGCATCCGGTGGTGCGGTGGATGGTTCTGCGGGTAGCGTGGCTGGCGCGGCTGGTGGCTCGGAAGAAGGTGCAGAGAGTAACAATACCGAACCAACACCAACACCGGCACCGAAACGCGAACCTAAACCAAATATCAAAACTCAGCCGTCTGTATTCGATGTGCTGCCGAAAAAAATCTCTAAGGAGATTGTAGACAACTCCCTTGATGTTATTAACCGTATCGTTACTGAAGCGAAAGAAATTCCGTTTATGGAAGACGGTGCGGAAGTTCTCGCTAAAGCGCAGTATCAGCTGACTTTATCCTATGAAGAGTTTCTGCTGCTGACTGCGGCCAAAGACAGCTACGATAAACATCTGGAAAAAATCCAGAAAAAAACTACAGAACAGTAAGGTAATAATCCGTAACCGGGGAGATATCCCCGGCTAACATCCTGTTAAGTTCATTTCGAACACATTACCGGCTTGTTTTCAGACAAGCCAGGGACATACATAAAATGAATTTTATTAAGCTTATTATTTTATTTGCCGTTGTGACTTTGCTGGTTTATGGATTCAGCGGTTTATCAGGAAAAGATTCCGTCGCCTTTACATTTCTGAGCTTTGGTTTTTCAGCTGTTATAGCTGCATTTTTCTGGATAATGATTGTGTTGCTGGTGGCTCTGTATTTGTTTGCTTCAAGCTCAATCAGTATTTATCCAAAAATGCTTTTCCTGGAAGGTACACTTTTTGGCTGGTGGTATTTTGTTTTCAATTTTCTTATACCAGACGGACAGTCTCTAACCTTGCTGGGCGTAAATATCTATAACCTTGGGGGTTATTTTATATACGGAACGACCGTGCTTATTGGTATCGGTATTGTGATGATGATGTTCCGGCGGTCAACTAATCAGGTTGATAAGGTGAAAAAGCATGGCTGATTTCGCTTCAACAAAACAAAATTCATCGTTTGAGCTTTGGTTTGAACAACTCCAGATTTTGGCTGAACTGAATGGTGATGTCGCTGGAGAAAAGGCTGACTGGGTGCAGGCCTATGAAGCGGGAATGGCTGTTGATTCTGCGTACTATGAAGCCTTTGGTGACAGTGATGACTGACACGAACAATCAGGAAAGAAACGGTTCAAAATTTCTGTTTGGTGTGACTTCTATCGACCGCATTATTCAGACTGAGCAAGGCGATGGATTCATTAATTCATGTATCGCAGCTCACGGGATTATCACCAAAATTATTTTGACGAGCTATCGTGCTGCTGGTGCTCTTACGGAGATGGTTCTCTTTAATGAGCAAGGTGCTACCTTCGTTATTACCATTGAGTCAGGGGTGTTTACACCTTCTGGATTAGTGCTAACAGATGAAGATATCCAGATAGCACACAAGCAGATCACATTATCCGACACAACAGACATATTAATCCTGGCAACGAGGATGGCTAGACGTGCAGGGCTTAAGCCTGTTTTTCCTGAACAATCGGAATTTAGTTCGATTTTAGAATTTACAGTCAATTGACGCACATTTATTAAGGTGAAAATATGAGTTCTGATGGTGTTGAATTGTCTTCTATATGGGAGGCGGGTTCCTGGTTTCCCGTTCGTGCGTTTGGCATTCTGTTATTAGTTATGCTGTTCCTGATGATTGTTTTTGGTGTTTTTAGGAAAGATTTTTCCCATTTAAAACCACTGCTCACATTGTTTGTTTTGTTAATTGCTCTTGGCGGGACGATACTCTTTACGACCTTATTCTTTTCTGCCAAAAACAAAAATGAAGCTGAATGGCGAGACTGGGCAAAAGACCACTGTAAAATTGTTGCTAAAAAAGATGGGTCAACAACCACTGGTGTCGGTATATCCCTGAAAGGGCAGGCAGGCCTGTTTATTGGCGGAGAGCCAGGGCAGACCGGTTACAGTTGCGATGATGGCGTGACTTACTGGAAAAATGATTGATACGTATTTTAGTAGTGTTCTTTTTTCAATGAAATAAAAACTAATAAGGTATTTTCTATGAAACGAGATAATGCATTGCCCGCTTTAGTAAAAGCAAATGTGGAGAATTACAGGGGCGCGATTGCCCTTTATCTAAAGCAAACAGAAGATAACGCACTGGTATTTATCATCGGTGAAGCAGGCGCAGGTAAATCTTATCTGGCAAAACTCGAATTACCGAATGCTTTATATCCCACACCTCAGCAATTTGCCGAATGTGATCATATCTCCACGATGTTCACAGGATTTGACGTAGTCATTGATGACATTCTCCGGTTTGACTCAGACAAAGTCATAGAATGTATTCAGGCGGTCCATGCTTCTGGGCATAGAGTCATGGTCACCGGGCAACCGGTCGACCTTGAATTGTGCACGGGCCTACTGTCGCGTTTACCAGTGGGTTACCGCACTATGTTTTCGACGCTGATGGGGCATAGCGATTTGCAAGAGATGAAAGGCAAAGACAACTCCGTGGAACCACCGAAAACAGGTCCCGTTCTGCACTAGAAAATAAGTGATCAGGTGAAGGCGATCATCCCCCACCTTTTCTGGTTGAGGTCTTTCATACCCCAATCAAAGAATAAAATGTCCTCTCAGTCATTTCTCTGGTTGAGGGTGGACAGCGGTTATGCATTTTTAATCTTGCCGCCATCGCTATGGTGGGCTTTTAAGGGGAATAATTTTGACTCATCCAGTCGATTTAGTCTTTCAGTCGCTTACACATATCGTGGAACCTTTCATGGGGGAATCAGTATCTATCCCTCAAAAATGTTCATGTTGTCAGCGTGACCCGGACGAGTTTGGTCATGCCGGTTTCCTGATGGTCAATGGCTATGGTGAAAACGTGGCTCATTGCCGTTCCTGTCAGACTTTTTTTGTCTCAGCGCCAGAGCTTATGGGCGTCGAGAACCCAAAAAAACCCACCACCGGACAGAAATTTGGCATGTGGTCAGGGGTAGGGGCAGTCATTAATCTGGAAAATAACAGCGCTGTTTTATTGGCTCCTCAGGGGGTGGTCAATAAGCTACCCACGCATTTTTTCGAAGCAGTGAACGTTGTGACTGCAACGAGCGGTCAGCACCTGGAATATCTGTTTAACACCAACCTGAAATTCCCGATCATTTATATCCAAAACTTCGGTGTCAAAACATACGAGCTTATCCGGTCATTACGGGTTAGTCTTAGCGGCGATGCTATTTTTACCTGTGCGGATCAGCTAATGACCACTCAGAATGAAGTCCTTTTCACGCTCGATTTAAATAAAGCTAAAGAACTTCATCTGGAAATGCAGAACTATTCCAAAAAAGAAATAGATGCCTTTATTCGAACGGTAACCCAACTGGCCTTTTCACGGATAACCCCTGAGGCAGCATCTAATCAGTTTAAAAAAGACAACCTCATTCCTTTGTTGCAGTTGTTACCGACTGATCCGCATCAGCGCCTTAGCATTTTGCGTCTTTTGAAAAAGGTATAACTATGATTTTCTACGATAATGCATTTCGTTTACGGATACCGCACACGAGTATTTATCGAATCCACCAGCACCTGGATTTCTTCGTTCAGGAGCGGAAGGGGGAGAAGCTGCCATATTCTTTTAAAATTCTTCCTGGTACCGCTAATGATGCACAGTTGCTTGTTCGCACAGCATCACCTCTTGGCCTACCCGGTGAAAAACCGCGTGAGCTTACGCTATCCGAGGGGGATGGGATTTCGTTCATCACTTCCATGGCCATTTTCCATAAAGCCAATCAGACAGAAGGTACTGGCCGACGTCAGTACGCACCTTCTGACGATAAAAAACATGATCTGGCCGTTAACAAAATAATCAATGCCGGTTTCGAGCCCGACCATATTGTCGTAGGTGGGGCTGAAATTGTTCACGTTGGGAAGGGCAATTCCGGTCGTGGCTTTACGCTACCGGTGTTCACGATCCAGGGTACGGTCGTTGTCAGCAACAAACAGGAAGCAGAGAAAGCTATTGTCTTTGGCATTGGTCCCAAACGAGTCTTTGGTTGCGGCTTTATGCACCTGACAGGGCAGGGACTATGAACATGGATACAGCTGCTTGTTTCACGAGCGCCGGGCTTTCTTTACGTAAAGTCCAGCAGGACTTTATTGAGGCCGCTGGCCTGGGCCTTAATGTCCAAAACAAGCTGGCGTTACTCAGCGCCGAAACAGGTGTGGGTAAAACGTTAGGGTACCTGGTTCCGGCCATGCAGATTCTGGTGAAAAACCCTGGGGCAAAATTTGTTATCGCAACTAACTCCCATGCCCTGATGCATCAGATTTTCAGAAGCGACCGTCTAAGTCTGGAACGTATGGCAGAAGAGGCCGGAATAAAAGTTACTTTTTCCCGTCTGATGGGGAAAGCCAGCTATATTTCGCCGGATAAAGTGCGGGAGCTCCTTCGGGTGAGTGATACCTATGATTCGGAGACCGTTCAGCTTCTTGAAAAACTACGGGGCTGGTCAAAACCTCTGGTTGAATTTGAAGAGGAGTATGGTGAACTACCGACGCTGATAAAGCCGGATATGGTCACGTTTTCTTTCTGGGATGATATCCAGAATGTTAACGATATTCGACGTGAAGCACTGAACGCAGACTTCATCGTCACAACTCACGCTATGGTGATGATTGATTGCCTTTGCAATCACGGCATCCTGGGAGACAAAGAGAATCTGTACCTGATCGTCGATGAGGCGGACATGTTTGTCGATATGTTAGAGGTCTGGAAACAACGCCGCTTCAATCTCCGCGAGTTGCTCAGTTCGTTCAGCGCATATATCCCTAGAACTGGCGTTGAGATTATCAAAGAGCTGGAAAGCGATATTACCAAAATCGCTGGTGGTCTGCATTTTTGTAGTACGCCCGAAGCCGTTGAACTCTTTGACCGCAGCTTTAAAGCGCTGGCGATGGTCGGGCGAAAAATCAAAGATGAAGAGCCCCGTAAATCTTTCTTTGATTGCATCTACAGGTGGGAAATGCTCGGGATGTCCGGAGGGCAGAAAGGGATCGGTGTCTCCAAAGTTCGCTATGAACCCGCTTTAATCGCTGTTAATCCGTTTATTGGTATGAACCTTGGCAGGTACTGCACCCAGTGGCGCAGCGCATTACTGACGTCCGCTACGCTTGCGATTACCAACACACCAGAGGGCGGCATGGAGTGGTTGTGCAAAACGCTGGCGCTCAATGACGATATGGTTTCAATCAAAAGAATTTTCGCTCCAGAAAGCTATGGCACTATGACTCTTACTATAGCCGGTGCGGCTTTCCCTAAAGTCTTTAGCGACCCCAAAGAACAGGAGTTTTCCAGTAAATGGCTTGCTGCAGTCACTGACCAGCTATCCCGCATGCCTGGCCCCGTCCTGGTGTTAACTGCGAGTCATTCAGAAACCCGTGCTATCGCCGGTCGACTGGGTGAAGTTTCGCAACCGGTATATATCCAGCAGGCGGGTCAGCCGCTATCTGAAATAATCAAACTCTACCAGAAGAAGCCTGGCATTCTGATTTCAGCTGGCGCATCTGTTGGTCTGAGTCCGAGAGGAGAGCAAGGCGAACAGATTTTCCACGATCTACTCATCACCAGAATCCCTTTCCCGCCGCCGGACAGGATGAAGGTTGAAAGCCTTTACGGTTACCTGAAAGACCGTGGCTATGGACTCACTCTGGAATCCGTTCACCGGACTATTTACCTCGAAAATTTGCGAAAAGTTATCCGCAAAGGGAAACAGTCGGTAGGGCGGGGTATCCGCAGTGAAACCGATAGTATCAGAATAATGATTCTTGACCCGCGCTTCCCGGAACCTGCCGACCTGTCGTCAAGGCATCGATCCCTGGAACATATCATTCCCGTTCGATTCCGCCGTGAATACCGCTCATGCGAAATACTCTCTCCGGCACATTGTGAAGAGGACATCCAGTGTTAAATCTAAAACCGTATAGGGTAATTATGTCATCCCTGACGCCGGTAGTAATCAGCGGGATTGCCCCGTCATTAGACGGCATCCTCTATGAAGCACTATCTCAGGTTATCCCCAGTAACGAGCCTGATACTGTTCTGGCACGACTGAAAGAAATTCTTCTTTTTAACGACGAACTAGGTGTTTTCCACGCTTCATCTCTGCGTTTTGGTATTACACCTGAGCAGGGGATAGGTGCGGCCAGCAGCGTGCGGTGTGATTACCTCGGAGATGAGAAATTAAGCTCCGCTATGTTTTCACCTCGCTCCCGTGGCGGCAAGTTCACCCGGGTAATCACGACCGGTGGCCCAACTAAAAAAAGGATGACAACCCGACCTGCGTATTCCGCACCTTATTTAACTTTTGATTTTGTCGGCGACGACGAATCTGTAGAAATTCTCCTTAACCACGCCCATGTTGGCGTCGGGTACGACTATTTCTCAGCGGCTAACGGGGAATTCAATAACGTGATGATTATTCCCCTGGATTGCGACACGAGCATTTCTTTCGAAGGGATGGCGACAAGACCCGTACCTGTTAATAAGGGACTAGATGGGATTCGAGGTGTATCTCCTCTCGTTCCCCCCTATTTCATCGGTGATAAAACCAGCGTGGTTTATCCAGCACCAGTCCGAACTCAACTGATTTCTGCGTTATTGCGAGGCTAACTAATATGAGAACTTTAAATTTCAACGGTAAAATTTCGACTTTAGAACCAATGACCGTTTCCTTAAAAAATGCAGTCACAACTACAGGCCATCGTTTGCCTCGTAACGGTGGCTTCAATTCCGCACCGTATTTCCCCGGCACCAGCATTCGAGGTACCCTCCGCCATGCTGCTCACTTGGTCATTGTCGATCGTGTGGGTCTCAACACCGAAGGTAAAGCTCCGTTCGACCTTGCTGAGCACTTCATGCTCGCCCAGGGCGTAGATATTAATGGTGAGTCGGAAACTTTTGCTGCAGGCGAAATCAATGCCGGTTCTGAACTGCGTAGCAAAAATCCCCTGCTCAGTCTTTTTGGCCGCTGGGGTCTGAGCGGGAAAGCTGGTATTGGTAATGCCATCCCTACAGGTGATAACCAATGGGCTATGTTTGGCGGCGGGGCTCGCGCCATTATGTTTGAAAGAAACGAAAGCTTGATGGATTACCTTGAGACGGACCAGGTCGACCGCCTTGAACGGCTGTTGGAAGAACAGGCAGAAGCCAGTGTTGATATCTCCCAGATTAAATCTGAACAGGACGCAATCAAAAAAGAGATGAAGTCTGCAGATAAAGACGCGAAGGCTGAGCTCCAGATCAAATTGAAAGTTCTGGATGAAAAGATTCAGGCAAGGAAGGACCAGAAACAGGAATCCCGTGAGTCTATTCGACGTCCTATCGACCCGTACGAAGCATTCATTACCGGCGCAGAACTCAGCCACCGCATGAGCATTAAAAATGCGACTGACGAAGAAGCCGGACTGTTCATCTCAGCGCTAATTCGTTTTGCTGCTGAACCTCGTTTTGGTGGTCATGCAAACCATAACTGTGGGCTGGTGGAGGCAAACTGGACAGTGACTACCTGGAAACCGGGCGAACTGGTCCCCGTTACTCTGGGGGAAATCAGCATCACACCTAATGGCATAGATATTAAAGGGGATGAGCTGACCGCGATGTTGAAGGCATTCAATGATAATCAATCGTTTGATTTCACGGCCTGCTAACACCATGAGTTGGTAGATTTGAGTGGCTCATTTAAATAGCTTGCAATCAATGGGTTATATTTGGAGTGTATCCCCCGGTTGCGGGGGTTATCGGCACAGACAGGCCGCGGTGTTTCTGTAATCCGGGTGTATCCCCCGGTTGCGGGGGTTATCGGTAACTTTTGCTCGCGCCCTGGACTATTTCAGCGTGTATCCCCCGGTTGCGGGGGTTATCGGGGGGCCGATCTGTTGTTTCAGCGATTTTTTTTGTGTATCCCCCGGTTGCGGGGGTTATCGGGCGCTCCTAATAGTCCGAGCTACCGATTTACCGTGTATCCCCCGGTTGCGGGGGTTATCGGTGATAGATCCACGCCTTGCTATAACCAGTGCGGTGTATCCCCCGGTAGCGGGGGTTATCGGGCTCTGTGGTTAAATAGCGCCGAGCGTGGCGCGTGTATCCCCCGGTTCCGGGGGTTATCGGATGCGCTGGCGCGACTCAAATGCCCGTTTGGCGTGTATCCCCCGGTTGCGGGGGTTATCGGAGGATATTGTTCGGGGATCTGTAGCCGTCACTGTGTATCCCCCGGTTGCGGGGGTTATCGGTCACTTTTGACGCTCTGTCAAAGGCACCCTCAGTGTATCCCCCGTTTGCGGGGGGTATCGGAGCTAGGACTGGAGATTGAAGATGGTAGTTAGCATGGGTCCCCCGGATTCGGGGGTTATCGGTAGAGAATACTTCGAAAAGTAGATTGGTCAAAATGTATCCCCCGGTTGCGGGGGTTATCGGAGCTAGGACTGAAGATTGAAGATGGTAGTTAACATGGGTCCCCCGGATACGGGGGTTATCGTAAATTCTTTCTCTTACTACTACTAGCCTCAGCGTGTATTCCCCGGTTGCGGGGGTTATCGGTGCATGTGTTAAATCGCTTTGGGCGCAATGGAGTATATCCCCCGGGTACGGGGGTTATTGGCGCTGCAGCTGTTCTCTGTTGATAAAAAAGTGTATCCCTTGGATGCGGGGGTTATCGGTTAGTTTTAACTCAGGAGATTCAATGAGCAAAGTGTATCCCCCGCTGGTGGGGTTATCGGCCTTGGAGTTCCCTCTCAATTAACGACAACGGTGTCTGTCCCCCGGATTCGGGGGTATCGGATAGTCGTCGGTGTGTCCTTCGAGGGGATCCGTATTTACCCTGCTGGCGGGGGTTATTGAGAAGCCAGTCGGCGCGTTGAGTTCCACATGCTTTTCGTCCCCCCGTTCGCGGGGGTCATTGATGCCCCATTTGCGGCGCTGTTGCCAAAACGCGGTCTGTCCCCCGCAGACGGGGGTTGTCGGGTGAGTAAACGACTCCGTGATGCTGTTTCCTGCTTCTGTCCCCTGTAGGCGGGGGTATAGACCAGTTGGTCTTTTCGGAATTGATGGTTTGCGATGCGGGCCCCGTAAGCGGGGGGATTGATGATAGCGAAAGCTCTCCGTGATTCCTCTCTTGTGTGCCCACAATCTCGTGGGGTGTGATGCGAATGAATTTTGGCGAGCAGGGGCGCATCCCTGATTTCGTCTAATGGATTAATTCAAGCAGTAACAGGTCCATAGCAATTTCTTCTCCTGCGTTCATGATGAAGCAACTCAATGTTGGAATATTTGCTCAAGGAAAGTTACTTTTCTGTCGTATAGACGGTTACACAAATGCAGCTCAATAACCTAATATCCTAGAGACCTTCACGGTGTTATGCCTGGTGCCAAGGGGCTACATACGAGTTATCTGGTCGTTTTAATCTAAAATTGTTGTACGGGAATTCTCCCTGACGCTCCACCATCCATACTTCCTTGACCACTTCTTCGCGTCCTGAATTCGGCTTAACTATGAATGCTCTTACGGTATCATCTTCCTGATCGATAACAATGCATCCCGACCGAATGTCATCGTCAAATGAGGTAGGGCAATCTTTATTCCCATATACTTCTGAAACACTTCCGTGATCGTTAATTTTCCAACCTGGAGAAATAACTAACGATGGTAATTTAAAAGCACCTTCGAAGAAAACATGCTTTACATAATTGTCAACCGAGCCTTTAACTTGATCGCAACCTGTAAGCAATAAGCCTGACATTATTGTTAGAATGATAATTTTCATTTTCATTTGCGATGCCCTCCTTTTTTTAAATTTATCACCTGTCGAAGATTTAATCATTATTTTATGAGTCACAAATGTGAATTAAAGGGCTTATGCAATCAAAATGGAGTGTACGGTCAGCTTCATCAGGTGATATCGGCTGGTAGACGCCTCAATGCCTGTGTTTTGGTTTACCCAGATGAAAAACAGCCACAAATTATGAGGTTGCCGTTGAGTACGTTTACTTGGGGCCTAACGGACTAGGCACCTGAAAAAATACAAATTATACTGTGTATCTGTACAGTTGTTTATTCTTGAGAAATGTCGATTATGTTCTTGATTCCGAAAGATAACCCTGAAATTATCGCGCTCCCATTGTTCGTTGACCGATGCGCTGCCGGGTTTCCAAGCCCGGCCCAAGACTATACCTCCAGTGAGTTAGATCTGAACGATTATTGCATAAGGCATCCCTCTGCAACCTACTTTGTCAGGGCGCAGGGAAACAGCATGCAGGATGTAGGAATGCAGGATGGAGATTTGCTGGTGGTGGACCGTTCACTACGTCCTCAGAACCGAGACATTGTGATTGCCGAAGTGGACGGGGGCTTCACAGTTAAACAGCTCCAGACTACCCCCAGACTGGCCCTTCTGCCCATGAATAATGCCTATTCGCCTATTTACCCTAATCCTGATGAACTTACTATTTTCGGCGTGGTGACACATTGGGTTCACCGTGCCAGGGGGAATCTCTGATGTATGCACTGGCTGATGTAAACAGCTTTTATGCAAGCTGCGAAAAGGTGTTTCGCCCTGACCTCCGAGATAAGCCTTTGGTAGTTCTCAGTAACAACGATTCCTGCGTAATAGCGCGGTCAAAAGAAGCCAAAAAATTAGGCATTCCTATGGGATTGCCTTGGTTCAAATTGCGGGAACAGAAGTTCCCGGAACCGGTTATGGCCTTCTCCAGTAACTACGAGCTCTATGCCAGCATGAGCGCCAGGGTGCATTTCTGTCTGGAAGAATTATCATCCCGTGTCGAAGAGTATTCCATCGATGAATCCTTTATTTTAGCTGGTGGTATTGATAACTGCATGACGTTTGAGGAATACGGACATCAGCTGCGCGATCATGTTTTCCGCTGTACTGGACTGACTATTGGTGTGGGGTTGGCTCCGACCAAAACCCTTGCGAAAGCCTGTCAGTATTCCAGCAAGACCTGGCCCCAGTTCGGAGGGGTACTCGCGCTGACTGCAGGCCAGCGTAATCGGATCGATAAGATGCTTTCTCTGATGCCGGTAGAGGAGGTGTGGGGGGTTGGTGGACGAACCACGAGTAAGCTTCATGCAATGGGCATAACCACTGCGCTGGAGCTGGCTAGGGCAAACCCTGCATTCATACGAAGAAACTTCACTGTAGTCCTTGAGCGTACCGTAAGAGAACTCAGGGGGGAAAGTTGTATTAATCTGGAAGATGCCCCTCCGCCAAAACAACAGATCGTATGCAGCAGGAGCTTTGGACAGCGCATTACAACGTATGAATCCATGCGGCAGGCAATTTGCCAGTATGCTGAACGTGCTGCGGAAAAGCTGCGGCAGGAACGTCAGTACTGCGGCCACCTGTCTGTTTTCATTAAAACCTCTCCTTTTTCCAAAAATGAACCGTATTACAGCAAAATTGCAAGCGAGCGACTCAGCATCCCATCACGTGATACACGAGACCTTATTGCAGCTGCTGGGCGTGCTCTGGATAAGATCTGGAAAGAGGGACATAACTACGCCAAGGCAGGCGTCATGCTGAACGATTTCAAACCAGCTGGCGTGACTCAGCTCTCGCTGTTTGATGAAGGGAAGCCTTATGCGAACAGCGATGCACTCATGAACGTACTGGATACGATCAATAATTCAGGCAAAGGCAAAGTATGGTTTGCAGGTCGAGGCATCGCACCGGCGTGGACAATGAAGAGAGACATGCTCTCTCCGGCTTACACGACCCAGTGGGACTCCATACCGATCGCTACACTCTGAAGTATCACAATCAGGGAAAATGTATACAGGCTGCTCAGTCTCATTAGCTGGTGGTTGATATTTGCACAACAATAACTATTCCAATATGCCGCTACTGCTATTTGATAATGCCTGGGGAATTTTGACATGGTCACTCGTCGTTTTTTTAGAGTTAATCTTCAAACAGCAGCCCCGACCCTTCTGTAAACAAAAAGTACGAGCGTATCTGGAGAACAAGGGGGTTGTTTTGGCGCTGCTCTGTGTCTACACAGAACCATACATAGCCCAATACGAACGTGGTAACTGGACTGTTAGTCACCGCCTGGCACGACAACATGGGCAGTTGCAGGGAAAGCAGAAGGGGATAATCGGGAGAAGACCGGCAGGGAGCAAGAGACGACTCAACCTCAGAAGAGGCTGGTGAGCCTGGCAGAAAATACGTCAAAAACTATCTAAAATATTATTCACTTATCATCATTTTAGACCTGGGAGGGTGGGGTTATACAGGGTATAATGATGACGGCGCTTGAGGCTTTTTTGCCTCATGATGTTTGAGTGGTTTGGATGTTGTGTGGCAGAAAGCAGAAAGCCCCGAGTAATTTTTCAATTAACCCGAGGCCCACTGTATGTCTAGTCAACACCAGTATGGCCTCTTACCGTGCAATTTGCAAGGAGGAGTAAACCATGAAACTACCGCGAAACGCCCTTATCTGGTGCGTATTAATCGTGTGTATCACGCTCTTGATATTCACATGCCTGACCCGGAACCGCTTATGCGAACTCCGGCTAAAGGACGGGGACAGGGAGGTCGCGGCAAGCCTGGCTTACGAATCCAACGGTAAGTAGCAACCTGGAGGCGGGGGAAACCCCGCCTTTTCAGGAGCTGGGTTGATCTGACATGCCTGAAGCGCTTTATGAAGGGGTTACCGGTTCGCTGGTAGCCCCTTTTTCCTGCCCGGATACCAATTAAAAAACCGCACGACCGGGGAGGGGAAATCAAAAAAAAGCCCACCAGTGGCGGGCAAAGACTACACACAGCTACTACAGGAAGATTCAGGCGGTTTCTTCGTAAACGTTGTAATCACACATTGCGCCGCTGTAATTCTGAGAGCTCAGCGCTTTATTCATCGCGCAACTGAAGGCGTTCGAGCGATCGCCAGCTGTACCGTTGTGTCCGTAGCGGGCAATTTCATTCGGTTTTTCATAACTGCATTCTTCCAGAACAATAAAGGCAGCAGCTTCACTATCCAGCAATTCGATACCGAGCCCTGCATTTTTTGTGTTTTTTAACTGGTAATATGCCGTAAGTGTCATGCCGGACCCCTCATAAGTCATACCGTTAGTAATAACACATTTCTATGGGTAAAGTTGAAATTTATTAATCCGCCCTGAAACCCGACATTAACAATAATATTCAGGGTGATAAATGATTAAATCAATGCATCGATGCTTCAATTTCCGTTATGTTAATTTATTATTTAAAAAACTGCAATCAGGAAAAGAAATGTCCGACCACTGCCACCCGGCGAGACTGGTTATTATTATCCGGGGGGGTAATTGCTGGGCATATAGACACTGACAGTTTATTAGTATAGATAACTGTTCGATAAAATAACACAGTCCATAAACAGTGCAAAATTATGGCCTGAGATAAACAGGAAGGTAACTTTTTAGGCTGAGGTCATCACACAGACATAGTTCCTCAATATTAAACCCTTCATCGTACCCCTTGAACGGTATGATTCGTTAATTATTTTGGGTCTTGATGCGTTGATTTTAATTGCTATCCTGGTTATCAGCCAGCGGAGTGTTCTTAAGGGAGCGCCGCAACGTTAAAGACAGGGACAATAAAATGACTACAACACAATTAATCACTGCTGCAGAGAATGAAGATGTGTTTGCCAATATTATGACCACGCTGGTGGAGTTGGCAAAACACGAGGGCGATTTCATGTTGCATGACGCCATCTGTCGGGCGGAAATCGATATCGACGAAGATAAATTTTACAGCATGATTGGGGGCCACAGGCAATCCGCTGCACAATGTGTCCGCTTACTCAGGCGCTGCGGGGCTATCACAAGTAAAGCAGTGTACGACCTTGCGTCGAACGTCGAGCGTCTGGCTCTACGGCTTGCCCGCGATGAATGGCTAAGGGATATGCCATTTCCGTTAAAATCCCTGGCATTTTATCAGGACGAGGCGACAGCAAAACGCGAAAGCTATCTGGTCAATCAGAAAGAGAAACAGTATCGGTTCAGTGTCTATGTAACAGGGCGTGTGGAATACCCTGAAGATGACCCGATGCAAGGCACCTACATCACTGACGGGACATTCCTGCTGGGTAAAGCCCAGACCGTGGCAGATGCGCTGGAACGGGCAAAGGAAGCCGCTATGCGGGGTGAATGGAACGAACGTGGGGAGGAAGAGGATAGTTATGATCCGTGGATGTGCAGAGACTGCGGACCGGTCAGCTTTTATGAAAGAACGATCGAAATCCGGGATGAAAATGAACGGCTAGTGGTTGCCGGTAATGCCTGCAACCTGGAATGGTACGGGCACGTTGCTAGTCTGGAGGAAATCCGCCGAATTGAAGAGCAACAGAAGGCACTCTACGAGAAAGCCAGCTACGAAAGCGGCTGGGACAACTATGAGACCGCTCGTCAGTTGCGACAGGAAGCAGAACAGTTATCCGTCGGTATTGTGGATGAATACTGGCGCAACCACCCGGACGTTATTAAAGCAGTGGAGGAGTTTAATTATCCGGCGTTCATGGATGAAGAGGCGATCGCCTTTAACGCTGACGAGGACATGGGGATAGAATGACGGTCAGCTGGTGGGGCAAGCATGTACAATCCAAACCAGCTAAAGCACCTGGCGGGCCAACTGGCGCACGCCGATCACCCAAGAAACCCGGAACCTTTCTTCTGATTGCGATTTTTCCAAACGACCAAAAGTGTTCGCGGGCACAGAGGGGGGTAAGGGGGAGTGGCTGACCGCACGTATCCGATCCTTTCCCTTGTACTGATGCAGGTTGCTCAATCGTCATGTACTGTTTTCTGAAAGAAGTGATGAAGGCAATCAGAGGAAAAGTTACTTTCGCTCACACTGGCAGGCACCCCGCACATTACCTGAAGGATCTGACGCAATGATGACGTGCAGAGCGGGCGTGAAACGCCATACCGCTGTCAGGGCTCTGTAAAATATTCCGTGGCGTATTCAACCGCATCCAGCGATGCGCAACCTGTCATACCGAAGTAACGCCGGTCAGTTACGCCGTCAATCCTGAACGGTACCAGCGTGCCGGTCTGTCCTACCTGCACCCCTCGTTCCTCAATGATCACATCCTTTTGAGTTAAATGGGGCTTCGAAAACAGCCGTTCGCCATTTAACAGGACATTCTTTAAAACGGCGGCTGTGGCCTGCTCTGTCGTCACTGAAGGGCAGGCGCGTATATCCGCCTGGAGAGACGCACGGGCGTCCAGCCAGTACCACGCTATAAGCACTGCTATAAACACGGCCAGCGCTAAAACAGATATCCCTGCTACTTTTAAAAACTTCATCATGGTCAGCACCACTTACCGATTATTTTACACCGGGCCGAAATATGACACAGAAACATAATGCCAACCATCCCTGATAATGTCAGTGGCCGGAAAGGATGACTGGGGTAAACAAAACACAATCAGAGGAAAAGCTATTTATGATCGGCATCATTGGGCCGGTATGAGTTTGCATAATGCCTGGATAAATACGAGTGAGGTAAGGGACATCCGCCTTAAGTGATTGCAAGCTCATAATGCCTGGTAAATTACGGGTTATCGGGTACACAGCAATAATGAATCTTCAGGCGAAGAAAGTAACTTTTGTCGACGGTGGACGGAAAACAGGCAACAAGACGACCAGGACTCAATGACGTCATAACGTCGGGGTACGCTATCTCTACGCCAGAGGGCCAGTCTTTGGTATCAGCTGTAAAAAGCCTTCAGGAAGCGCACAGCACGACAGCTGGCGCTCTTTAGTGGCATTGCCTGTAGTTCCGGTTCAGTTCGGCCCGGTATGCCTCTGAGTCCATATATGAACGATCTGCCGCGTTCCGTCTCAGTGTGTCGGACACAAACACATCATTAGCCAGTGTGTCCTGCATACGTTTTATGGTCATTGTGTCATTGCAATTATGTCTACGCACACTGGCAATATCAGAAATAATCAATCCGATTACCGGAGACAGTTCATATAATGCGATTATTTATTTTTTCTCTGGCGGTCTGACATCAGGGTCACTTTCTGCAGAAATGCCTGACGCAAGTGGGACGCAAAGAAGAAGGGACAGTATTAATTTGTTCATGGCTTCTTCGGCCTTGAACCACGCCAGGCACAATATGAGAGGTAGGATACAAAAGAGAAAAATACAAAAGGGATGTAAAACCAGACCCTCAGGGATTTAATTTCTTCATCTGAGACCAGAAAGGTCAAGGCAGATATTATGGCGAAACAGATGAGTGTCAATGTGAGTGTAAGAATAAATACAAACTTATCATCTGAAGTAGTAGGGATGAGGCATGATTCTTTCCGATCGCTTTTGTGTTCCATGTAGGCTCGCTATTAATGATGGGTGAATATGCGATGATATTATCACAACAGGTCATGATATTCGGATGGAGTAAATCTGAAATGCTTTTCTGGTGGCGATAAATGTAGTTAATCGCAAAACGTAATAATCGGCTTCAGTAATGTTCTTCAGTAACTCAGAAACTTTTCGAATAGTTAGTTAATGCTGACAGTAGCGGCTCATGCGCGCCCATAGAATGCCATTGTGCTGGGCCCGAAGGGGGGGATATCATCACATCGATGATGTTGGTTTTGCTGGTGGATGTTGGCAGTCACCAGGGGCAGGCATTCAGAGAAAAGTAACTTTTATCTACCACCGGATACTAACCCTGAAATGCCAGGGTGATTATGAATGGGCGATGATATAAAAAAACCTGAAATGAGCTGAATGCTCTAACCAGTGGCTACGACAGACAATATGATTATGTATAATGCTGAAAGACAGTCATTCGCGTTTTTAATGATTACTTATTTTTTCAGGAGTCAAATATGGGCATTAAATTTCATGATTTCAGAGATGACAGACAAACCTTTGACAGGGGGGAGTGGCAGGCCACCATCGACATGAATAAATGGCTGGAAGATAAAAACATAGACGTTATATCAGTTGAAACTATTTTTGAAGTCTCAGGATCCATGGCGAGCACTTCCAGCAGGTTCGAGGCAATCCGACTTTGGTACAAAGAAGTCAGCCCGTCTGTCTGAGCGATGGAATGAGTTGAGCAAGCTGGGTATGCTGGTTAACCTGTTCACCTAAGCATAATAAAACCATATTCCAACATTTAATCAGGATGAAGCAATGAGTAAGAGTGTGGATCAAAAATCCAGAATATATCCATCGGTTGGTTTTTTCATCGTAACCTTAATACCCTGCATCATGGGGCTGGCTCTATACTTTATGGCTCCATACATACTGTCTGCTGAAGACCTGGCGTTTGTCGAAAATTTACCCTTATTGGCGTTGTCCTTGTTTTTGCTCTTTGCCGCTGTTTCAGGTGTTTTGAGCGGGGCTTTACAACACGCTAAATTGTTAAAGACGGCAAAGAAGAAATAGTGATATCTCTCAGAGGAAAAGTGACTTTTGGGGTCCCTACGGTGAGACGATTACCAGAAACAGGAGCTGCTAATGTATAGCCGTTTCATGAATGATCCGCTCGACGAGAAATACTTACTGTCGCCAGGTATTTCGGATTCTTACGCTGATGGTGAAATCCCTGCGGAAGAGATAGATGTCAGGGATGCGCTAATACGATTCAAAGTCAAAGGCGATCAGGCGTTGTCCATGAATCTGTTCCACAGGCTGTTTCATTACCAGCGTTACAGGGAGGTCAGGGCATCATTCGATAAAAGCAGGCTAACGCTGGTGGACGTGGTTAATCGTTCCCCATTCCACAAAGCGGCGATGCGGCGGATATACAGTGATTTTCCAGAACAAAGTATTGCACGTAGGGTGCTGGTTGATTTTGTCAGGTAGGTTGTTAGCTCTTTCTAAAGCCAAAACGTAAATTGTGGGCTGGTACATTAGACAGACCCAATAAAAGCAAATGGCAATCAGAAGTAACAATGTTTCTCATCGGTCAGCTCGTGTACACTTACCCTGGAAAGCTCACGCACAAGCGCTCTGCGGCGTTCCTGGCATCTGCCTGTACCGCTGGGCCACAGCTTACTGCCATGGCTCATTCTCGCCGGAATGATGCCGTATGCAGGCTCCTAAAGGAAGATGACTCGCAGCTGCGGGCTCAACCGTAAGTAATCTGATACAAACTGACATTAAGCCGCCATTCAAACAGGGCAAGGAAGAAAACCTCGAACCTCCATTCCCGCCGGTCGGTATTCACCACAAAAGTCACTTTTAACCACCGGGATTCACCGGGGTCATCACATCACAGCGCCTCATAATTTCTGGTTGTTTATGATTACCTGATCATCTTATTCAAAAACACCGGTTGAATATCGACTCCATTATTTCTCACTGTTTATCAGACGCATTCCCGCAACTGTTATTGCATCCGTTTTTAATAGCGTGGATGAAAATAGGGGCTTTGAGGAGGCGTTTGAATCTTTATAATAAGAGGCTGGTAAAGCTGCTGGTGGACCTGACATGACATTTCTTAAATCTCTGGACTCACCGCCATTCATCGCAACGTATCGTTGGGCGGGCTCATTCGATGGACGCTATATGCCTCAGGCGTATTCACTTCTGCAGGAGTTGAATCTCCGTCACTACCTGCCGGTGGTCAAGGCCGAGTTCGATATCTGTGTCATTCACTGTGGTAGAGAGTGGTGGCGCTTCAGGCTGGTGGATGTGAAATCTGATGAACATCAGCAAAGGATGGTGGCCCGGACGGCATACCGGCTAAACCAGTCAATGGGGATCGCCGAGCAAATGGTCAACATGATCCGCGCGTGGCAGTCCGTGCCGTACCTGAATCCTCCTGCATCTGACTACTTTAATTAAACAGGGCCCGCTGGTGGCCCTGTTTATACCTGATGACGAACGGGAAACGCGCTATTCGCGGTACTCTTTATGGATGACTTCAGACCGCTTACGTGAAAATAACTTTTTCAGCGCACGGAAGAACAGGGTGGTTGTCAGCAACGTAAAATAGGTCACTCTGTGCGGTACTGATATCTTTTGCCGGTGCTTTAATTTCAAAGAATAAACATGGCCCAGGTCAGTTAACAGCGTCTGGGGCAACATCGCCTTACGCAAGTCACTTTCTATCCAGCCAATTTCTTCAACACTTAAAACAGGCTCTGTATCGTACGCGATGAACTTGTTACCAAGTTCAGTACAGTTACGGCACAACCATTCCGGCACAGGACTCACCATGAACTTACTGCTGCCCGTCAGTAACACGACATTGAAAATATTCTTTTCGTCACGCTTCAGAGCCCGACACACTCCAGATATATGGGTTTTATTCTGAAGGAACGGATTCTGCATCTTGTGTTTTTGTTCACCGTAACGGTACACGACTGTCCACACTCTATCATCGAGAGAACCATAAATGTCTCCGGAGTAGTGTTTCTCTTCGATAATGAAGATCCCTTTCGTGCTGATAAAGATATGGTCTATCTGTGTGGTCTGGGATGCGTTGAGCGGTAGGGTAACGTCTGACAGAAGCGTCCCATCAAGGTCAGCCAAAACACCCTTTAATGCATTTCGTGTACGCTGCTCGCTAAACATATTACTGACAAGCGGCCAGACACACAGGATGATGCACGACAGGACCAACATGACGAACACCAGAAAGATAGTCGTTAACGTTGTTAAATCCATTGTTCGCTACCTCACCGTGCTGGTGGCGTTAAGCGCACCGGATAAAGCCTCTTTCAGGTTTACGTCCAGTGACAATCCTAACATGCTGCTTAACGATGCTTTAGGCGCGTTGTAGTCGCGGAACCGCGTGGTTCCGTAAACAATACTCAGTCGTTCACGCACTTCTGTGCTGGTGGCTGTGTCATCGATAAGACCAAACGCTTTAGCACGGTCGCCCAACCAGAATCTCCCCGTGTACAGTTGTTCTTTATCAGCCTGCTCACGAGAAAGTAACTTTCCTGCCCGACCAGCTTCGACATCACTGATAAACTGCTCATGCATTTTGTCGAGTAGCTCACTATGCAGAAACGCTTTGGTTTCGTCGTCAATCGGACGCCATGGGTCAAGCGAAGCCTTCCAGGCACCGGCCGTTAACGGCTCGTTAGCCACTCCAAGACGGTCCATAATCTTTGACACATCCCAGTGGTCCATGCGCACGCCGATACTACCGATAATGGCGTTTGGGTCCGCATAAACCGCATCAGCCGGAGAAGCCGCGTAATAGCAGGCCGAGGCACACATATTCTTAATGCTGACAATTATCGGACGGACGTCACGGGCAGCAGCTGGCAGCTTCCCTTTACCGGTACCAACAGCTTTCAATAATGCCTGTTTAACAGCGTCATTAGCCGCTGGTGGAACTTCCTTTTTATTTGATGACGCTGTAGGGTCAGAATCCTCAATCGTCAGCCCCGGCGCTCCATGGAGGGAATTGCGAAGCTCGTTTATCTCACGGTAAATATTAATGGCGTCAGACGGGCCGCCACCGCCCGATTCAGCCTCAATCAGGATCGCTTTAGCATGCGGGTTATCCCACGCTTCACGTAAAGCGCGGGCAATGATAACGCCGTCGCCCGTTGGCGAACCCGTGCCCATTTCTCCATGGATACGGATAACTGCGATATGGTCGGCTCCCTTACCGTTTTTCTGTTTATCCTGATACATGGTGAAACCACTGTAACCAGCAAACCCAATACCAATAATCGTCAGGGCCATTTTTGATAATACGTGCGATTTATACAGTCGGAAAAACTTCTTACTTTCACGCGATACCACATCCTGAACAGAGCCTGTTTCAGGTTGAGGTGGATTTTTTTTGAACATGTATTTCCTCACATGAGTTTTTGGTAATGCGCAAGAAGCCGGTTAATGGCAATAGCAAGCAACGCCAGTGCAAGCGGCGGAAAATACTGTGTCAGCCCGTTAAATAAATTCAAATTAGGGATAACAAGATATGCAACTATCAATACACTGATTATCGACAGAGAACGGAACCAGAGGCGATAAAGCTGAATTGTAACATCGCCGAAAACAAATCTCTTCATTTTCCACTGGTAATAACCATCCAGTGCCAAAGCAATCATCAACGGCAGGAACGTGAAAAACCAGCCAACCAGCAAATACCAACGGTAAATTGCCTGATACGCCATTAACGGGACGTTTCGGGCGGCGTTGTAGTTCGGGCTCATGAATTTGTTTGCCGCAAGGTTCATCCCCCGCGCCGGTTTGGTTTTATCGTCCTCGGGTAATAGCCACTTATTCAGGTACCCTGTAAAATTTAATTCGACGAAAAAGTAATTAAACGTCTTTTCCGTTCTTCGCGTGACATCCTGCCATCTCTCCACATCCATAAGCAACTTGCTGGATTTCACCTCTGCGCTGATATCTTTATAAAGCTTATTGGTGTCTTCCAGGTAAACGTTAAACAGAAAATAAATCAACAGACCCAGCCCTAAACCGAACCGGATCATCGTCATTCTCTGCGCCGACATATCCTTTCCAGCCATTTTACACCTCTGTCAGTCAGTTTTATTTGTGAACAGCTCTGCCCAAAGGGCTGCCAGGCGAATATTGCTTTCTCTGTTGAGGTAGTGATTCTTCCAGCCATGAAGAATGCCCGAACACGCCAGGTCATCCGATGCGATTAACCGGGATATAAGTGAAAAAGTCACTTTCCTGCGGACATCTTCATTTATCCAGCGGACCTGTCCCGGGGTTGGCATGTATACGGTATCTTCTTCAACCGGCCGCAAGCGCGAGAACTGACTAAAGGGCTCCGCCCATGGCGTCCAGAGTGCGTGAAGAGTACCGTCATTAAAGCGGACGGGAAGAGTCAGCACCGAGGCGGAAAACTCATCAAGGAACGACTGAATAATACAGCTCTTGCGGTACATTGCTGGCTGGTGGCGGTTGCCCAGGATGGAAAGGTCGATAACACGGTTAAAAAGAGACGTGTATTCATCGTGTGGGTCGCTCAGGTTGTCACTCCAGAAAAGTAGCTTTTCTTTCAAACCGGATATCAGCGCATCCTCTTCGAAAATACCCAAATCGTGCTGGTGGATGTCAGGCACCTTACCGTGCCGCTTGCGCCGCATTACCTGGTATTCAACCTGTTCAGGTATATCAAGGAAAACGGGCAGGAAGCCTGCAATATCAATAAACTCAGGCAACAGGTACCAACCAAGACGCTCCGCATTAAGCTGGATAAATTCCATGCGTTCCTGATTATCATCAATCTGTACCTCAACTGTATGGCTCTTTGCCATGCAGGTATTCAACAGTTCTTTGAGCCACGCGGTGAATGGTCCCTGAGATACAGACCAGTTACTGACGATCTCTTGCTCATCGTGCGTAACGATAGTCACCTTATGACGGATAATAAAAAACTCAGACAGAGTGCGGGCCACTACGTCCAGACTATCAACTGTGTATTGTGCGTATACCTTGCTAATGTCACCAGTGAGCTTCCTGGCGTAGCGTGACAATATTTCCGGGAGACACTCATCGTCAACATTAATGCCATACTGTTTCAGTGTCTTATTTGCACGTGAAATATATTTGGGTTGCGAAGAGTTCATACCGAGCAAAGATGCTCTTGATACTCGTTTACATTCCATAGTCAGGCCACCTTCTGGGATTTGCTTAGTATTTCTTCAACGTCGAGATTACGTCTCAATTTAAGTTTGAAGGGCGATGTTGTGATCATATCAATGACAGTTGTGGTTCTACGCATTGATTTTCCCGGCACCGTAATAGGCATCTGGCCTACGATTTTTCGCCCGTCCTGTAAGCAGGCGATGAAATGCAGGGTCGGTATCATTGACAGTAATTCCTGCGGAATTGCACTCACCATTGTTGTGGACTTACGTTCGGAAATCGAGCCATTGAAATCTGTATGGGACTGTTTAGTGCCCGTGCTGGTGGTGTAAGTCACCTGGTTCATCGAAACATTAGCCTGGCCGACTTTAGTCAGGACAAGTTCCTGGGTCTTCGCGTCAGTAACTCGTGTGGAAATATAGTTGTTGCAAAGCCCCGTCAACCGGTCAGCGGTATCAGCGCTGGTGGCCGAGACAAAGTCTGAAATCGTCTGCGTAGAGATGAACAATGCGATCTTAGCCGCACGCCCCTGGGCAAGCAGGTTAATCATTTGCATATTAATGGCCTGATGGGCCTCATCGATAAAGATGGAAACCCTTGGCGCTGCGGACAAATCAGTCGCCGTGTTATAGCGGCTACCTGCCTCAGCGGCGATATCCGAAGTAATTAGCTGGGAAAGGTCCCGCGCAGTTGCCGGGTCAGACAGGCCATCCAGTGAAATATAGAGCACACCACCACTGTTAAAAAGGCCATGGCTGTTAACGATGTTTCGATTAGGGTTCTCGACATCGTTCGCCGAAAGCAATATATCCATAGGAGTCTGGGATAATCGCTTAAGCATTGGCATAAGGCTGGCTGTAATTTTGTAATAGTGAGATTCATCACCGGTTACGTATTTGAAACATTCCAGAACCGTATCCATACCATGCATAACTTTGGGGGTGTTATCTTCAAAGTAGTTGCTGAAGAAATAGTTCTTCAGCTTTTCAATTTCGTCCGCAAGAGGAAGATTGGGGGAAACCTGAACCGTTAAATGCCATTCCGGCCCGAGATGGTAAATATAAAAACCCCGTAGCGCATTTCGGGTGGTAACGACCAGGTCCTGTTTTGAGCGGATTGCATAGTAAATATTCTGGATAGTTGGTTTTGTACCAGCCAGCTTCAACGCACCAATAGCTGTTGTAACAAGCCCCTCTGCGATACGTAAGAACGGGTCTTCACCACCTTCGGTACCAGCAATGATGCTCATAATACGGGCCGAGAGGTCTGTATCCTTAACATAGTTAGCGCTGACATCGTAAGAAATAGACTTGGACGGACTACCTGCGTGGAAATGTAGGAAAGGCTTACAAAGGCTTTCACATTCTTCCTGTAACCCGTCCTGCCACTGGTAATCGTTTTTAGGGTCCACTACGAGGACGATGTGCCCAAGATGAAGCATAGAACTGGAAAGAAGACGCTGGAGAACCGTTTTCCCTGTCCCTACGTTTCCTGTGATAAGGGTATGACCAAAGAAATTTTCTTCATTGACGAAAATCGGCACCTTCTTATCAACACCAAAAATTGAATAATTCCCACCAAGTTCAGTCGCAAGTTTTCGATAGTGGCGAGTAACAGGATTCAGAATAAAAGGTAACTGAACCTCATGCATATCACTGGAAAGGTTGTGTACCTGATAGGTACGTTCAGAGTGTTCAGGTCCCCATTTGAAGCCATTACACAAAAAAGTAGTACGCTGGGGGATCTCGACCTTTTCTTTTTTACGGAAGAGCTTGTTAACCAGTTTTTTAGAGGGGGCTCCTCCAGACGCCTGAAAACCGACCAGTTTCTGGTACTTTCGGTCATCTGCAAAAAATTGAGCGTTATTAATCATCCGGAAGTCTTCCAGCGACAAAAAATCTATCGTGCGATGAAATAAACGCCAGTGCGCTCTAAAGATAGGCACACCATTCCATAACCTCCAGCAAGCCATAGCGATTAAACCAAGAGAGCAATAGAAGGGGATTTCACTGATTCCGTTCTTGCTGGTCCAGGAGTCGATAAGGACATAGATAGAAAATAGTATCAGGAGTACCGCTGAACGAAATTCAAGGGCAGGGCGGTAAAGCATTTCCTGAGTATGCAGATTGTTTCGGCTTCTACGTTTCATTGCTTATGTCCTGATGGTTAAAAAACGAAATAAATTCTTCGTAAAAAATGTTATTGCGCAAAGCGCCTTGTTGAAGATCATCAAGGCGGATCATGTAGTGCCGTATTGCTTGTCCTATCGTTATCTTTAACGCGGCAACCGGGAAATTAGCCAACGCTAGATTTAACTGACGAATTTCATCCTGACTGAGCCCCCAGGATACTGCATCATCTAAAATTCTAAAACGGAGACAAAAATTGATATCAGTGACCAATACGACCCGTTGCAATGCTCTTATATGCGCTGAATTATTGTTGTTCTTCACTCGATTCAGGAGATTTATAATCGTATCGATATCGGAGAGAAGTGTTTCGCTGTTACTGATGTCAGCCTGCTCCGGAACTGATGGCGTAAGAGATTTTGACTGCTCAAGGTCGTGTGCAATGACGACAGCCGGATCAGTGACGATTTGACTCTGACGGGCAAATAACGCTTCAAAATCGCTGTTAATGTCCCTGATACCTTCATCTGAATCTGCCTCCACATCCTCCGGAGATTGTTCGGTATCCGAGGCAAAATTATCAGGCGTACTCTCAGAAAGTAACTTTTTGTCCTGCGTTACATCAACATCAACATCAACATCAACATCAACATCAACATCAATGTTGTCACGGGTTTGGTTTATCGCACCAGATTCACTATAACCAAAATTATCACCATGAGAATACGATGAGTAATCATCCCAATACTGTTCAACATCCTCTTCCTGAACATCGGGATATTCGGTTGGAGGTATGCCATTCGGTTCGTGTTCAGCGTGGTCCAGTTCAGGTGCTTCCTCTTCGTAACGTTCAGGAGGGAGCGGCTCAGGATTCACCATAACCAGTGGCGGCGGGAAAGAGAAAGACAACATTTCATTTTCGGACTTCACACCACCAAATAAATCAGCAGAAAGCAATGGCAGCATCTCAACCTCTTTAATATCAGGTTGATGGCGTAACTGAACAAGCGATACTTCGTCAATTAACTGGACATATCGTTTTCCGTCGTTGCACGGGATGCTAAATTCTTCATCGAGACTTCCTGAACGTAATGAAAGTACAAAGAGACCGGACCCCATTAAGCGTGGTTCATCAAGCGGTGCAATAGAGCGAATATGGTGCTCTGACACATACAAGACCCCATCGATTAAAACCAGATCATTTGCATTAATTGCATTATTGTTGAACTGGTGCTGGAGTCTGGATATGTACTCGCCAGGACTTATTTCTTCTTTTTTACGGCGTTTTTTAGCGGTTTTCCTGGTATCGGATTCATTTGTTTTACATTCTGGTTCATCTGAGTTCAGTGCCGTTTCTTGAGTACTTTCCGGTTCCTGTTTCGGTTGATTCTCATCAGCTGTCGCCTCGGTTTCTTCAACATCAGCAGTGTTATCAGAATCTAAAACAGCACTGTTACTATCCTCTACAGGATGTTTATCAGCGTTTAAAACTGGAGCATTATCAGATGACTGATTTACGCCAAGGCGAATTGATTTTGCTCCATGTGAAAGAGGGCGTGCATAGAGCGTGTCATGCCCTTTGCGGTCAACAAAAACATAGTCGTTCGTGTCGTTAATGCTGAAAATGCCTGGCGTACTTTCTGGCAGGATATCGTATTTAAACAGGAAGCCTACCCATTTAATTTTTAAAAGAGAGAACCAGCTGAGGCCTTTGATTCCCTCATCAAACATTCTTTGAATGTCCGTTTCTGAAAAATCACCGCGATGGAAAAAGTGTGCTATCCGTTGTTCGCCGTAAGGCTCTATATAGCCGCCGGTTAACAGAAGGTCGGTTAAGGCTTTGCGACCAATTTCACCATCCGGGAAGTTAATTCCGAGGTGTTTAAACTGACCCAGAATGAAATCAAGGGCCGCATGTTCGTTGATGTAAACAGAGCCCCCAATAATCATAATATGGACCGGAGGCGGCGAGTTTTTATCAAAGCGTTCAGACGATGAATCAAATCCATTGATATTAAGAATACTAATATTGTCTTTCAGAATCGCGACGGCTCGGGCAGCTGTATCGGATGCCCGGATACCGGATTGTTTATCATACCGATAGCTGGTATCGGTGCCGGTAGAATGCCAGTCAGCCGTTCTCATACAGCGCGAAATAAAATCATCACTGGTTGTATAATTACCTAATGCCGCCAGCATTTTATCGTACAAACGCTCTTTGACAACGTCACTTAAATAATTAAGACACGTATCGTTTAAACAGCGTTCTAGGAATACAGGTGCCCGTACAGAATGCTCGTTAGCCAGCCTTTTACGCCAGATAACCTCATAGGACAGAATACGGTTTGCATTGGCCCAATCCATTAAACTGGACGACAGAGGGCGCCACGTACTGTTAACCCCCGGGGTGGATGAAATAACGTCCACATCAAATATCTTACCTGCATCATGAAACAGGCCGCAAATAAAGGCCGCATAAAGGTAACGACGTTTTCGTATCTGCTCTTCATCCTGTAAACCAATGGGGCGTAATTCAGTACTGTAGGCAAATTTTAAAGCCAGAAAAGCAGTTTCTAAACTATGCGTTAACAGGCCACCGGTGCCAGCATGGTGATGATTTTCAGACGCAGGTAAAAGGTGAATCCAGCGCGTAAATTCCATCAATGGCTTAATAACCAGATTCGTTAAAGTATAGGCATCCTCACTCAGGTCTGAATTAGGCAAACCGATATACATATTGATTTCCTGTAACCGGTTTGCATGGACGGATAAGATTTCACGCTCTGAAAAGAGTGTTATACCCGTAGGCTTGCTGGGATAGTCAAGATAGCTTTGCACGTCCTTGTTAGGCGTGTGTGGGATATCATACTCATCATCAGTATCATAGATACTGTCGTAGTCATGCCCTCCTGAGAGGGCGACCCTGATTTTATAAAAAAGCCTGGATATAATACTCATATCAACCTGTGAGTTTATTGAACCTGAACGGGAGTGACAGAAGTCTCGGCTTTATCAGCTGTCTTACTCTGGACTACCGGAACGGGAGTGACAGTATTCTCGGCCTTATCAGCTGTCTTACTCTGGACTACCGTTTCTTCTTTTTTTAACGCCTGCTCCGTCTCAGCATCGGGTTTTGGTTCGAGGCTCGCAATATACAGTTCGACGGATTTAAACCGCTTAATGCTTTGAATGAATGGCAATGCATCATATTTACCATTCACGCGATTTTCTGCGTTCAGTATTTTACTGATGCTATCCATGGCGACACGAAGGGAGCTCAGGAGTTGCAGGATAATACGGTCGTGGATCTGTTGAGATATCTGACCATATAACCACAGCTGGTGCGCCTGGCGAGTCAGTACGTTGATGGTCTGGATAATGTTCAGCAATTTATAGGTTAATGGGTGATTCCAGCGAATCTCAAATTCTTCATAGTCAAATCCATCGAATGATGAATCTTCGATGGGGAGTTTGGAGACATTTTTGTCAATCTGATCTTTGTACGTATTGACATTACCAGAAAGTTCGTCATAAACCCCGGAAAGCCATTTCTGAACTTTGGTGCTGGTTGCCTGATCACCTTCGACCAGCCGGAAGATATTATAAATAGCATTAGAAATGGCGTTGAACTGACGCAGGCAGGCTCTGTTTTTTTCATGGAAATGATTATAAAAATCACTGGAAAGTGGCTTTAATTTTGAAATGACCATCCCTAAAGGACGGTTGTTACCGGCGTTCCGTTGATTACGCTGTTCATTTTTAGGGGATACGTTGTCGACCATTATAATAACCTCTTCAGTTTTTCCAGTCTTTTGATGTCGGCTAGCTTTCGTTGATGACATTCCGTAAGCAGTTCACGGATCGGTTTAATTTTGTTTTCTGTCTCCTGGATCATCTCCAGTTCCCAGTCTAACGCTTTTTTAAAACAACTAACGCTGTAGCCTCCCAGCTTCGGTTTAACAACAACCCCATAATGTTCAACTTTGTTTTTGAACCTGGGCGAAAAATCCTTCCAGACAATAGTCAGTTTTTGCGATGAACCGACCTTTTGTAACACTGGCGCGTATCTGCCGGGAATAAATCTCCCGCCATTTGCATACGTGTTTTGTGATATCAACTGGTTTCGCGCCTTCCAGGCGGCCCAATATCCATCCAAAACCTTTGAAGCTTCCAGCTTCAGTAACTCGATGTATCGTACCGAGTTCGCGATAACGGTTTCCTGATGATCGGTAATTATCGGGTTCATATCTACTCCTCCAGACAAACAGGCTACAGGAGTTCAAAAAAATTTTTCAGGACTAACAAGGGTGATTTTATTTTTTTTTAACTTTTTTCTGCGGGCACACTGCCACGGCTAAAAAAGTGACTTTTACGTGTTGAGACGAATATCGCCTACAAGCCGGGCACCGTGAGCCCACTGAGTGAACAGAGAACCTTACTCCGGAGGGGGGGGGTACCAGAAAAGTAACTTTTTTCGAATCTGGAATAGTTACCCTTATACATAAGTGACTATTTTGGGAAAATTCACACATGACGAAACCTGGAAAATCACAGCCCATTGGTCACTATTTTGGTAAAATTCACAAATGACGTTTTTTTCCCATTGGTGAATTTTTTTAAAAAAAGCAGCAATGAAAGATGATGGTTTGCGCCAGTTTTGGCATAAAAGTGTCTAATGATATACGTGAAAAAATCGATGATCTAACACCAGGTACTAAAATGCAGATAGTGCTTTATAATATTTGTGAATAACTTTTTCTACACCCTGCCGAGGTTGCTGTGATATAATAAAAGCCCCTTTGACGCGCAGAAGTAGCGCAGTAAGATATCGACTCAAAAGTGTCCTGGAGAACGTATGGACGTACAACAAAACGTACAGACTGACTCGGTCATTAAAGCGTTTCTCCGTTCGGAGTTACAGTTAATCCGGAGTCAGCAAAAGCTGCTCAGCGTGTTGCCTCGTGAACTCGCGTCGGATTATCGCTATATTCCCGATATCCTCCTGGGCCGTTTTTTCCATCCATCTACAGATACTCGTCTTAATCGAATTGCACAATCAGAGGCACGGCCCGGGAGTCTGTTAATTCCGCGTGTAAACGGAAAACCTGTTTTATGGAGCGAGTTGATCAAATTGATCCTGGATGACTCGCATTACCTGAAGTTTGATGCATACGGGCGACCATTTGACAGTTCAGAGCTGAAACCCAATGCCCCGTGCGAATTAATAAGCGGGAAAAGTTATGTCTACAAACCTGTCGACCTTGAGTTATTCCGGAAAAATATTGTCTCTATACAGATGAACTTCCTCGTTAATCTGTGGAATCTCGCCAGATTTAAACCTGCTTTTGTCCAGTCCTATTTAGCCCTGTCAAATGATGCATTTCAGATGTTGGTTGAAACAGAAATGTCTGCATTCGTTGAGGTCACGAATGTGATCTTCTTTCCCCGGTTTATAACCTATGATACCGGTCGACGTGGTTCCAAAGTTTATGCGTGGGGGTACGAGATACTGGCTGATCTGCTTGAGGGATTTATACCCAGAGAAAATATGGAAAACTTACGGGTAGAGTTCACTCTGAAAGAGTCGTATGAGAAGTTAAAGAAATTTTAGTATCACAGTGGGTTTATATTGACTCACCACTGTCAGTCAGGATTGCGACAGAGTGATTATGGTTCATACAGGATAACGAATACACGACCCCGAACGAATTTAGTTAAAAAGTTACTTTTCAGAACCACACGCAGTCATTTTTTCAGCCGGTCGTCTGACCCGGTACCGGGTCACGTTAAGGAGAATACGGATAATGGTTTTAAAAAAGAGTGAGGTAAGCCAGCTGGATAGCCTGGCAAAAGCCATCAGGTTACTGGAATATGATGCTAACAAATATACGATAACGCATTTGTATGGCCGTAAAGTTGCTGACAGACTGGAGTATCGCAAAGGAGTGAATACCAGATCAGGAGTAGGGTCGTGGCTTGGTGAAAAATCTGCGATGCTGCTCTCTAACGTTGTTGTGAACAATGCAATACATATTTTCGGATATGAACCTCAAAACCCTACAGAATCCACAAAAGAAATGGATTTTAATGCACTGGTTGATTTGTTAATACAGACAGGATATTCGCCAGAATACTACCCGCTCCAGGTTAACAGGATAGTTCAGGTTCTCAACGGGATGAGTGAGGCGGATTATAAAGACTACTGTCTGGTCTGCAAAAAACCCTTCATTCATGCGCCGGATAAATATGACTCCTGTCCGACATGCAGCGCAAAAAAATGCAAAGTAGCAATTATGCGTTATTCGCAGCCCGTTGTTCCCTTTGAATAAAAGACATTCATCACTCATGGAAAATCAACTTTTACACACCGCAAGCACTATCTGTCATATCGCGTTTGCATCAACAGGAATAACGACGCCTTCAGATGAACAAGGATTTTTTCATCTTTCAGACTCGATCCATCACCGGTTGCGTACGATTTCGCCCGACCTGAATGTCCGTTGTGCTTCTTATTTATTCCTGCCGGTCATCCATACAGAGTTAAAAACAGATGACCTCAAAAACCATTTTCCTGATTGCATCTTGCAGCTCGTTCAGGAGCTGACGCCGTTAAAAAGGGCCACCTGTCCATCCGGCAAGATCCGGTTTGAAAAAGAACTTGATGCCATGATTTCGGCCAGTTCGGAAGCGGTCAGCATTCGTCTGGCCGAATATCTTTCGGGACCTTCCCGTTTTCTCCGGATGATAAAAAATCCGGACCGTAAGACCCGTATAGAGAAAATCCTTGCATCCAGAAACTGTAATTTATCTCACCAGTTGATGCTGTTGATACAGGCGGAAGAAACAGTGTCCAGATTTAAATCCCCGGGCAAAGTCAGGAAAGATTAACCGCATTCTTTCTGCATTTAAATTTCATCAACGGCCACATCCTGGGGTAGACCTTTCAGGCAGAAAAAGGTCATCGCTTTCGCGTTCATGGTCGATTTTTGTATACCTGCCTGTTTTTTTTGCTTTGAAAAAGCACTCCTTCATTCACCATACGGTTTTCCCTTTGAAGGTCAGCAGGAATACTCACCTGTCAGGCTAATACATTACCAGCAGCGTCTGTCTCCGGTTCGCCAGACGCGGATATGTTGCGCCATTGTTCGGCCTGAAACAGCCCGTGAGAAAAATTTCAGATTTCGCACAGAACACCTTCCTTATTGAAGAAAACGAATTTTTTTTTATGGGATGATAATGCTAACCATCGAGGGGTAGCATATGCAGATCATAAAAACTTTCTTCCTTAAAACAGCCATTAGTTCGTTGCTGGTGCTTTCCACTATGAGCATGGCTGAAACACAGTATGTCGGGAATACACCTTTTGTTTCCGGCCAGGCACTGAAAAAAGGTTTCTTCTGGTATAACGATAAAGAGCCGGTTGAGGATGAAGAAGAACAACCGCAACAGCCTTTAACGGGTTCGCCGTCTCAGGACAAGAATGAAGAACTTAAGCTGGATTCCCGGTGGCTGAAAGAAAACCTGCTTAATCTCCGTTATGCAGCAATGGATAACCCGACAGACGAAAACCTGTCCCGTTATTATACTGCGCAACGTTTAATGCTTGATATTGCCACCCGTTTCTCTGACCGTACCCGGGATTATTTCATCAGTAATCCGATGATGTCAGAAAAGAGACGCCAGCCGACTGAAACAGTTGCTTTAAATGCACACCGGGCCGGTCTTGAAGATAAGCAGCAAAAAGCACTGACCTCCATTTTCCAGAAGGGCGGGTTGTTTTTCTTTTTCCAGAGCACCTGCCAGTACTGTCATGAACAAAGCCAGATTCTTAATTTCATGCAGAATTATTATCACGTTGACATTATGCCGGTGAGTATCGACGGACGTCCTCTCCATAATGGTTTATTTCCCCGCTATGGCAGGGCAACGATGGATATGATTAAACGGTATGCCATTACTGAAGTTCCTACTGTTTATCTCATGTCTAATGATGGCTCTCAGGCGACACGTGTCAGTACCGGTCTTGTTTCCGCAGACGAACTTAAAAATACGATTATTCTTGCGGCCAGAGGAATGAACCTCCTCGATGAGGCCACATTCCAGAATACGCTCGACATTAAGAAGCAATATGCGATTGGCGACAGAGACGTCCTGACCGTGAACAAAGTTAGCTATGAACAGGACCCTTATCTGCTTCAGAACTTAATGGATAAAAAACTCGGTGAGTACGACATGCCTACAACCGATCGGGTAGATGCCCGTTTCTCAGAAAATGAAGGGGGCTTTAGTGGCTACTAATTTTCCAAAAGTAACTTTCCTGAAAAAGTTACTTTTATCGGCCATTTTTTTTGGGGCTTACTCAATGCAGCAGGTCCATGCTGCCAACGTCATGGAAGGCATATTCACAGGTATGGTTGCATCAACTGATCCCGGTTCAGTCAGAACGGCGTCACGTGTCGGAGCTGTGGGCGGCAGCTTCTCATACCGCCAGCCTCAGGTGAATACCAACCTCGTCAACGTCAGTTTCCCGAAAGCCAGCGTCGGGTGTAACGGTATTGATATTTTCCTCGGCAGTTTCAGCATGATCAACGGTGATCAGCTTGTACAGATTGGACGCGGTATCGCACAGGGCTCAGCGGTATATGCTTTTAACACCGCAGTTTCTGCTATCTGCGCCGACTGTGCAGCGATTATCGCGAACATTCAGGACAAGCTCGCTGCGCTGAACAAATTTGCCAAAGACAGCTGTAACGCGACCTATGAGTTTTTGCAAAACGGACTGGGCACTCCTCAGGAGTTTACTGAGAAAATCGGGCTCGGTGGCGGCGCTGTTGACTCCATGGTATCAGGTATATTCCCGGATTTTGGTAGCACCATGAGTCAGCCTGCGAGTGAAGTAAACAAAAAGAACTATGCAAAAGATCCTGATGCATTTAAGGAAAAATACGCCGGTAATATTGTTTACCAGGGATTCATGAGCATTGATAACGGCAATATAAATGTAGGGGGCGTGACTGAACTAACAGGTTACAAATTGGCCGAACAAATAATGTCACTTACAGGAACACTTATCGTCAGCTGGGATAGTAATGGGGAAAATTCTGCGATAACACCCGTCCCGCCTACGATGAAAGCGGCTGATTTCATAAAGGGGACAGGAACAGGAAATGTTAAGTTAAATGTTTGTAACCCAACTCCTGATTTACGCAGTAACAGGAAAGCACAGTGTCTTGAAATGCGTCAGGAGTCTATTCAATTCAAAGGACTGTCTGAAACCATTATTGAGACATTGCTCGAAGTTCAGCGGGCTGTCAGGAATGACACTGAGTTGACGCAGGACCAACGTAAACTTATCAGCATGTTAGGTGTTAATAACATCATTCCTACGCTTCAGACCTTGTCAGCTGCTGAGGGTGTTCAATACATCAAAGATATCAGCACGATCGCGGCAAAAAATTTCACGATAGAGTTGCTGAGTAGTGTACAGAATAAAATGACAAATATGACTTTGCCTTCAGAGGCGATGACATCGTTTAAGGACCAACTAGACAAAATAAACCAAACCTTCAGAAATCAGATCCGCAGCGCTTCAGAAGTACAGTCCATCCAGAATACTGAGGAAAAAACGGTCCTGGCTTATTGGGATACGGCATACGTTAAAAAACGGACCTATGGCGATAGCGGGAATGGTGGCTGATATGAGTAATTACACGATTTATACCATTGGTGATATTGATTTTGTTTATACGGCTTTTAACGGGATCGCGCTGATTTTTTCCAGCCATGGTTCTAATGAATGGCTCAGATTTGCTGCATATGCAGCAGCAATTGGACTCTTCTATAAATCAATGAAATGGGTCCTTGCCCCCACAAAAAACGATGTCCCTATATTCTCATGGATAATGGGGTTGTTGTTCTATTCAATTGCCGTCATTAAAGCTGATGTCACTCTGGAATCGGTTAAAACGGGGGAGGTCAGGAACATAGACGATGTACCGTTATTTATTGCGTCAACCGGTGAACTGACAACCGGATTACTGCACGGGCTAATTACGGACTGGCGAGCAGCGTTTGATCCGCTTACGCCGGTGGGTCAGGTCACTGACACGCTCGATGACAGCCTGACGCTGGGGCCGATGACAAAAATGGTCAAATACATGGAGTGGGGTGGGGAATCCAGTGGGTTCTGTCAGGCTTTCCCGAATACGATGAGCGGGAGCGAAAAACCTGTCACTTTTGATGTCTGCAGAATCATCCAGTCTATTGCACGCGATTGTATTAAAACGACCCAGGACTCAGAAGTTCAGACACCCCTGAGAGGGGTGGCGTTGAATGAAATCTATGCCACTGATCTTGCGTCAGTAATGAACGTCTTAGATTCAATGACGGCCAACAGCCTCAAGACAGCCAGCGTCCCAATGGTGACATCTTCAGGTTTGCAGTATGCGTCCTGTACGGATGCCTGGGCGGCGGTTAAAGCCGCATTCGACTCGCCTCAGGGCGCGTCTATTATGCGTAATCTGGGTCAGATGAATCAGTTTGTCGCACCGCAGCAAGAGGATAGTGGCCAACAAACTGATTTTATCGGTGGTGCAGCCACCACGCTTTTTGGAAGTGCCGGTCAGGCTCACAATATCACTACTGCTGCATTTGTCCTCAACCAAATAGATAAAGGTGTGCTGCAGTATCGCAAGTCATTGGGTATAGCGGCTGATTACCAGCTTTTCGAAGCGAGCATGAAACGAACCAACGCCATGGTCAGCCAGGGGCAACTCTGGCTTAACATCTCAGGCGCTGCAATATCGTTCCTGGAAATGTTCAGTTATATGGTTGCGCCATTTGCTCTGATTGCGATCCTCTTCCTGGGAGGTGAAGGCATAACGTCAGCTGCAAAATACCTTCAACTGATAGTCTTCGTTAACATGTGGCCGATAACAGCGGTCATGGTCAATGCATATGTAAAAATGGTATTAAATCAGCAGTTTGACACATGGTCATCGCTGGGTGTACAGACCACGATGAACTGGGCAAACATGGGAAGTATTCAGGAGACGTACGGGAGCTACCTGTCTGTAGCTTCAGCGCTGTATTGCATGGTGCCGATGCTGACACTGTTCCTGTTGACCACCAGCATCCACCCGATGATGGGAGCGTTGAAAAATGTCACGCCGGATGCTCCTGCCAATACTGGCCATGTCACCCCAGAAGTGTGGTCGGCGGGTAATGCGGGTAAACAGTCCTTTGGTGACCAGACACACACCGCAGCCACTTCAACCGGTGCCGGTATGTCATCAGGCGGGCTTCTGAATGCGGCCGTTCGTAGTTCAATGCCCTCTCTGTCACTTGGCAATAACTTGCAGGATACTGTTTCTGCAGCAGGTCGGAATGATATTGGAACTACAAGGATGTCTAGCAGAACTGCTACACAAGCTTTTAGTGAGGCATGGAACTCTGCGTTTCAGGGGCAGCATTCACAAATGGCTTCGTCCGGTACCCAGGCTAATCAGAGACTAGTTGAGGATCTAGCATCTAGCATCAGTAGTGGTGTTGGCTCGAGTGTAGGTGTTTCTTCTGAAGCCGCCAAAGGTAGTGCCTTAAGTGCAGTTCTTCAAGCAGCAGGAGAACTGGGAGGTTCATTGGGACTTGGTGGCGGCGGTGGAAAAGGAATATCTGGAGCATTGAAAGGAGGCATTGTTGGAAAAATAAATAGTGATTCATCTTTAACTGACTCAGCGAAAAAGGCTCTTACTGACAATCTTGAAAACATGATGAGAAATGGAAGTTCCTTTTCTAAGGATATCGGTCAGTTGGAATCGAATATTACACAGGATGGGTTTACAAGTTCTGATGGTTTTCAGAAGGTTGCACAACAAATGCAACAATTTACCCAGTCTATTAGTAACACCGAAACAAATGCATTCAGCAAAACTGGTGGTCAAGCATCTCAACTGGCTATGAATAACAGTCTGAATATTGATGGCAATATGATCTCAGATACCATGAGAACACCGGCAACCGAGGATTCAGTAAGAGCTTGGGCGTCAGCTTCAGGTCTTAATGCAGATGCGATAGCTGGTCAGTGGAAGTCAACCCGCGATATGATGAACAGGAGTAACACGCTCGGTTCTGATAAAAATGGTAATGATGCCTTTGCAAAGGTATTACTTGACCAGGCGCAAGCTAAAACTCAAATGGAATCCGGTGAAACCGTCGCCAAAAATCTGGCTGATATTAAACAGACATCTACGATGTTTAAAAATGCAGTCAGCATGATGGGGGCAAATGAACAGATACTTGCACCAGCTGCCGAAAAATTAGATCAATTTGTTGCTTTGGGAGGTGGCGGGCAGTATGCGAATTACCAAGAGCAAACTCAAATGGCCCCTGATACGTCAGCTGTGCCAACAGCAGGAGAGATTGGTGGAAATTTTGCCGGCCAGAGAGCTCAATCAACTGCGAACCTGGGTCAACACAGAGAAGCCTCCACAGCTCAGCCAGGTAATACAATTGGCGGAATTACCGCTCAAAGCCTCAACGAGAACAATGGTCGTTTACACGTTGCAAATGAAGGTGGCGCAGGTGAAGGTCGTGTTCATTCTCAGGCAGACAGAGATACTTTAAACCAGGTTAAAAATAATCTTCCAATGGGGTCCACAAATGACACAATTGAGAGAGGAAAACAGGCTGGTTCAGTTGGAGAAGCAACTACAGGAAGAGTCCAACCTCTTCTTCTTGGTGACGCACCTTCTAACGATTTCAACGCTTCAACACAGCAAACAATGAGGAACTTGCAATCAAGTGAAGCACCTAAACGCTTTGATAGCTTTAGTAGTACCGGTGACAAAACACAGGATGCTAAAGCAGCATTAACTCAGGCAACATTGCATAGTGAAAACGCACGTAACCAAACCGGGCAAGAGCGTGAGGCAAGCCTGGCAGAAAGCAAAGCATACCTCGATAAGTATAATGAAATCACCGGTGCAGCAATGTCCGAATCAGGAGTTGAACGGATTGGAAGACAAGCGTCGGATGGGAAAAATAATGGTTTCAGTGGCGGGCTCAATGATGTCGTAAATGCAGAAGTCACTGGAAGCGGTACGACAGGAAAGGCAGCAAGAGGTAGTGCAGATGCAGCATTGGGCCAAGAGCTGAGAGAAAATAATGGAGCCAGTTCACATCCAATGGATAAGGCATCAGCAGCGTGGCAAGCTACAGGAGACTCTGTGCCCGGGCATGAGATCGCGTCTGACATTGTACAACGTGTTGCTGGTGCTATCCCTGGTGGTGATGCTATCGCACCGAAAATAGGCTCTCAGGATAATGTGCCGGACGCAATGGGTATAAGTAGTGGTAGAGCGCCAGGCTCTCTCATCGGAAACATCAGCAATAATATCCAGTTAGGGCAAGCATTAAATAATGCAGGTAACTATTCCGGTATGAACGATGAAAAATTTACTCGGATGGCGGACCAAAACGAGATGTTAACTAGGCAGGTTCAACATGCTCTTTCAAATGATTCTCGTTATGGGCCTGATGTAGCTGCCGAGTATCCCAAATTTATTGCGAGTCTGCCAAAGGATATTGGAGTAAACGAGGGAACAGCGAAGACTAAAGAATTCCTAGATAAGCATAGGAAAAATTAAAAGTTAGATAAGTTAATGGCCTGAAAAAATCAGGCCATTAACTTAAAAGTGTATATTTTCTGAATAACGTATTAATACCGTTCAAAATCATATTCTCGGTCAAAATCGTAGTTTTTGCCTAGATTTTCATGAAGAGCCTCAACCCTTCCTTCATTTTGATGAGACGGTCTCTGTATAGAAGCATGAATTCCAGATACACCGGACGAATTCTCAAAACCTTTAGCCTGTTTTGCGGCAGCACAAGATTGTTTTCGGTTTTTAAGAACTTTCTTTAAGACTAGCAAAACGATAGAGATGGTAAATAGGCCATAAAAACAATATGTTACATAATCCCAATACAGAAAATTAGCCATTGTGTACCTCATATTTATAGTTGTTGAACACATTAAAGCCTATCATCCTTGTGTAGCCCTCAGCCCTCTCTCATTTGATTAGATTATAAACTATTTAACCTCACCTCCAACCCCCTATTTTCATCACACCCGACTGGAGCCTCAACTCTAATGGGGGCTTTACAGGCCATAGTCCATAGTGTATCCGTGGGATACACAGTTGTTATCGCTGACCGGCTATGAAAAACAGTCATTGTTTATGCGCTGCACAGGCCCGGAAAGTTACTTTTTTCCTCGGCCATCGACACAGCACCCCGGCAATTCTGCCCGGTAAATTCAGGGAGCTGACGTTTTCTTCTCCCGGCCGGATAAGCAGACCGTCTTCGTAGTGTGTTACCGGGAGTCACGACGTCAGGAACAGACAGACCAGTGAGGTTTATGTGAATGAATCAGCAATAAAAACCGAAAATGTGTTCCTCTTCTGGAGAGCCATTGAAGCATTAACCCCTCAGGATATTGATAAGGAAAATGCCCGGGACAAACTCAACCCGGTTTACAAAGTAGGCGCAGGAACCATGCTTCCCTGGGATGACCCGGATCATACCCGTAAGGATGTTGGGCCTGGCAAAGTGTGGCGCTACTCCGCTCAAGCGGGGGTTTATCATCTAAGTGTGATTACCAAAATGCTGGAGGATAAAATCGGTGCCCATGAAGCGGTACCTGAAGAACGCAAATCAGGGAAATGCAGGCTTTTTGATATTGGTTTCAATGAAGAAGGCATCCCCCAGCCAGCCACATTCATGTTATCCCTGTCTGCATGGTCGGCGGCTCAGATACTCAGGCATGATCGCGGCGTTTATGCTCTTCATGCTCCCCTTTGCTCCGATGTGTCAGACCTGCCCGCACCAAACGACAGCCTCCCGCTGGTGGATAGCGGTTTTTACGATTTTGATAATCTGACCCTTCATCTCATGCAGTGGGTGGACATTGAGGCTTATCGATTACAGGAGGAGGGACAGAAGGCCGACACAGGATGGTTGAAGACGCTTGAGAAACTGGTCATCGCAAAACTGTATTTTCCGGAAGAAGCCATGGATACGTCAATCGTCAGTGTGGTTAAGTGTTCCCTGACCAGGAAGGCAAAAGCCATCCAGGAAAACAGTGCAAAGAAAGACAATAAAAAGAAAGAAGCGGTGCCCGATGACCTCATTAACAGTTTTTTCATTCAGGAACTGCGAAAGCTCGACGCGGAGTGGAGGCAAGGAGGGGGTGGAGCCGGTTTTAAAGACTTTATCATGGCGATAACCCGGGATAACCAACAGCGCCTCGATATACGCACTGAAGAAGGCCTGGATTTCGCCTTTGAGAAACTGTTGCCCACACAGCCACCAGCTGGCTCCTGGCCTTCAAAGTACCCGCTGGCATTCAGCCAGCAGCTGGCCGTCAATGAAACCTGGACCAGAAATCACACTGAACCGGGTATTTTTGCTGTTAATGGTCCTCCGGGAACGGGGAAGACAACACTCCTGCGTGATGTGGTGGCCGCAGTCGTCACCGATCGGGCGAGTAAACTGGTTAAACTCGGAGACTCTGCATTTAAAACCAAAGACAGCCTCAAATACGATGACAGGCTGATACCCTATTATTCGCTTCACCCGTCCCTTGCGGGGAGTGCCATCGTGATTGCATCTTCCAATAACGGAGCCGTGGAGAATATCTCACTTGAGCTCCCCGGGATGGAAGCGGTACCGGAGAATGTGTCAGATCGCAGCGATTACTTTGCCGGGCTGGCTACCGTAATACTTAACAGGCCTGCCTGGGGGCTTCTGGCGGCAAGACTGGGCAATAAAAGTAACAGAGAGCAGTTCGTTAACACACTGTGGTGGGGAAATCTGCAGAAGAGTGAAAAAGGCGATGAAGCACCTCCTGAGAAGTTTTCACCCGAACGTGGAGAGGGGCTGAAATACCATCTGAATTTACTGCGACCGCCCCGGAAAGTCAGAGAGCCTGCACTGACCTGGACTGAGGCTGTCTCACGTTTTGAACAGGCACAGGCGGTGGAGGAAGCCGAGCGTCAGCAACTGGTCGCCAGTTCATGGCTAACGCATAAAATTGAGTTGCTCGAAGAACAACGAAGAGTGTGGGAAGAAAGGAAGCAAACCGCAACGCTTCAGATTGAGGAATGTCGGAACGCGCTACAGACGCTCTCTGACAGACTCGCTGCGATGGAAATGACCTTGACTCTGTCCAGTGGAGAACGGGACGAACTCGATCAGCGCATCCACCAGCATGAAAAAAATAAACCCGGCCTTCTGGCTAATCTCTTTTCGCTGGGGAGGATATCGAAGACATGGTGGGATCGTTATCAACGGCTGACAGACGAATCAGATGCTTTGCGGGCTACGTTGACTCAGCAACGGCAGGAACTGCAGCAGGCGCAATTAGAAAAACATAATGCAGACAATGAACTCAGGAGCCTGGAGCGTGAGCTCACTCAGGTGATCAGCAACGGTCAGGCGGTCTGTAAAGAGCAGGAACAGAATAATACATTGCTGAAGCAGGCTATATCCGATCTAGGAGCCTCCTGGCCGGAGCGGGATGCAACAGATGAACAAAGGGAGTTGTCAGCACCATGGCTTCATGAGCGCTGGAGAAAGGCGAGGGAGGACGTGTTTATCGCAGCATTAGACGTTCACCGGGCGTTTATTGAAAATAATCCTGTAAAAATGGCCGCTAATATAGGGCTTGCAATGGACTGGTTAAAAGGGCGAAAACTGACCGAAAAACAGGCGGGTCTGGCTCTCGACTCCTTATCTCTGGTCGTCCCGGTTATATCAAGCACCTTTGCGTCCATGCCCCGGATGTTCAGGGATACAGGTCAGGAAGCGATAGGCTGGTTGCTGATTGATGAAGCCGGACAGGCACAACCTCAGCATGCGATTGGGGCTATCTGGAGAGCAAAACGCACGGTTCTGGTAGGTGACCCAAAACAACTGGAGCCGGTCAGCGGTATTCCGTCCACTGTAGAGGGGGCGCTGGGAAAACATTATAAGATCCCGTCCTGCTGGTGGCCCGGAAAAGTCTCAGCACAGATACTGGCAGACCAGACGATGGACGTTGGCACCTATCTGCCCGACCCGGAGTCAGAACAGATTTGGGTGGGCTGTCCGTTACGGGTTCACCGGCGCTGTGATGACCCAATGTTCAGTATCAGTAACCATATTGCCTATGACGGGCTCATGGTCCACGGGAAAAAGCCGGGCCTGGTGGATTTCCCTGAAAGCGGATGGCTGGATGTGAAAGGGAGGACATGCGAGGGAAACTGGGTAGTGGAGGAAGGGGCGGCAGTGGAAAAGTTACTTTTGGCGTTGCGTCACCAGTATTCACTCACACCTGACGACGTGTTTCTGATCTCGCCATTCAAGGACTGCGCTAAGCAGCTTAACCGGATCGCAAAGAGGCTGGGATTCAGGATGGACAGAACGGGGACCGTACATAAAACACAGGGCAAGGAAGCTACTGTGGTTATCCTCGTGCTGGGAGGCAACATAAAAAATCAGGGGGCGAAAGCCTGGGCGGCGGAAAAACCCAATCTTCTGAACGTCGCGGTAAGCAGGGCGAAACAACGCATTTATGTCATCGGCGAGCGTGCATTATGGGAGAAGCAACCTTACTTTTCCACGCTGTCCCGGGCACTGGGAAGGCTGGATGTGCCGGTGAGCAACAGCAACCCGCGTGCGATGTCATATATGGAAGAGTACTTAACCACTGAATGGCGCTGATAAGCGCCAGGTCTGCCAGCTGTCTAATGCGGTATCGACCGCAATACCGGGTGACTATGACATGTCTGAGGGATGATAATCAGTCGGATATCTGCCTCTAATCTTTTCCTGATATTCCCTGCCGGACCATCAGCGTATGCAGGTGAGGCAGGGAGGTCTTCCCTCTGGTTTAGCAAGTTACTCATAAACGGTCGCCGACTTGTGAACTGGACACCAAAAGTTGGACCCTCACCAGGGCAACCAGCGAAGGTGCAGTAAAAGTTACTTTTATCTATAGGATTGCTGATGAGAGTTGTTAGCGAGCTTACCTGTTACCTCGGGAGGATTCTGCTTTACACGATCAAGACCGGTCCATGCATTGAGCTGCATCATTTTGCCGTTACGCTGCAGACGCCGGTTATAACGTTCCATAAATTTGAAAATATAGTTGGCTCTTACGCGAGGCGTTTTACTGTTGTAGTCAGCAATACCTTCAAACACGTTCCCTTTACGGTCAATAATTTTCCGGTGCAGCCACCATGTCCCAACCCAAAAAGAAGCACAGGCGTCATAAGCGAGCTCACGCCAGGTAATTGCGGGGAAGTGGGATTTCACCTCAGCCAGATTTGATGAGTTAATCTGCATTGGGCCAATATCCCATGTGCCATTGGTGTTAAGGACGAAAGAGCCAATCTTTCCACCTTCGTTATCAAAAAGAGTAAAGACAAGGTCACGGTCAATCCCGAAGAAACGCGCGGCGTCAGTTAAACATTCGTTTTTAACCGTTTCGGGTACATTTTGGGGCTTCGGTCGATCCGGTGGGGGATTGAATGCTGCATTTGCATTGACGGTTAAAGTGGCGAACAGCACCGCTCCAAAAAATAATCTAGTCATTAACCCGCTCCTCAAAAGTAACTTTTACAGGTTACACGACAACAAAAAAAATTTTTTCCTATACCGGGGGTAAATGCCTCCTGGTCGGAAAAATATTTTTTTTTGTTTGATACAGTATTTAAGGAGGTAGGACATGATTAAACCAATTGCAGTCGCCCTGACATTGTTATCCGTATCGGCGTATGCGGACGTTAATTTATCAGCGGATGTGAAAGCCAAAATTGAGGCCGTTGGTATTGATGCCTTTTATGCGGAGAAGTCGCCTGTAGAAGGGATTTACTCGGTCTTTTCGAAAGAGGGGACCAGTTACGTCACGTCTGACGGGGAATACATCTTCACCGGGAATTTATTCAAGGTGAAAGGTGCGGAAGTGGAAAACACCACAGATGAGTTTATCAGCAAAGGGATGCGATCCTATATTGAGAAGCTCGATACCATCACCTACAAAGCGCCGGATGAGAAATATGTAATCGGTGTCTTTACTGATATCACCTGCGGCTTTTGCCAGAAATTACATAACGACCTGCAATTCTATCTGGAGAAAGGGATCACCATAAAATACATCGCTTATCCTCGCGCCGGTATGAACTCCATGGTTGCGCGGAACATGGCATCGGTCTGGTGTGCAGACGACAAACCCGCTGCGTTGACCAAAGCCATGAAAGGTGATGGCTTGCCGGATAAGCAACCGACAAAGGCCTGCATGGACTCCGTTCAGAACCAGTTCAATGCAGGGAACATGTTCAAGCTCTCAGGCACGCCTAGCGGTTTAAGCCTGAAAGGTGAACCGATGGTATTTGCTGGGTTACGTGACCCTGACCAGATGCTGAACAGCCTGAAGACGGCCAATCAGAAAAAATAGCTCTCCGGGAGAGACAATGAAGAAATTTATGGCAATTGCAGCGGTGGTGGTTGTGTCATTTTCAGCCCAGTCCAGTTTGTGTGGTCAGAGTGGCTGCAAAGTTACTTTTGTTGATGTCGATGGTACCGAAAAACCGATCCTGCTGCTTGATGCTGCGGAGACTCCGTCGAAGAGTGCTATGGGCCGGGTGTTTGATGATGTAAACACTACCGGTAAGACAATTCAGACCGAGCTGAAATCCTCAGTATCCGGGCATAAAGATAAATCGTCGCCGGTACAAATGAACCGGGTGTTAAGCCCGATTAAAATCTACAGCGCATAATACGGAGTCCGACATGGGATTAATCAGAACGTTGGTCTATGTGGGTATCATCGGCGGCATATTTGCCTATTCACAAACAAAAGATAGTCTAGATAATATTCCACTTCCGGATGTGGAATTGCCTTCATCGCTGACCAGCAATGACATTATGAAGTCCTCAGTGTTAGCGGATTCCATTGCCGCATTGAAAAACCATGGCGTAATGGAAGGTGTAGTCGGGATGATGGGTGAACAACATGATATCCGTGGTTCATTCAACGAAGTCGTCATGATGGCCGGTAATAACGATATCCAGAAGCTTATTCAGGATACAGTGGATGAACTTGACAGCAGTAGCCGGAAAAACAGTCAGTAAGATGGAATTTCTGGTCTTCAGATGTATTTCTTTTGATCGTTAGATGAATACAGGAGGTTTAGCATGATAAATAAACGAAAAAATCATCGTGTCATCATTTGTTCTGCCCTCGTGTTGGGAGGTTTTTTATTAGGTTCAGTAAACTACGGTATGTTGAAATTAATGATAAATAGCGGGGTGCTGGGTAATGTTTCTGAAATCATGACTGTAAAGAAGGTAAGTCATGATGATCCATTCGAGTCAGAAAGCAGTCGCCGAATGGCCGGTCAATAAGTGTTCTTTCATATACATCAGTTGCATTTACAAAATCATAAAATGACTTCCGGGGAGAAACCATGGAAAAGAAGCAAAATCCTAATCAACGTATGCTGATTAATATTGGTCTGGCCCTTTGTGGCTTTGTAGCTGGCTCAGTTGTCTGGGGGCCTGCCAGTGACCTGTTTAAATCGAATCAATCGGCTAAAGAACCTGCTAACGAACGCATGATCGAGCAGTTTAATCGGCTAATCAGAGAGCCTCAGGCGAATCAGTCAGCCGGTTTAGTTCTGACAGAACAGGACAAAGAGCTGATTGGAAAGACTGCGGCGCAATATTTGATCGACCACCCTGAAAACCTGGTGGAAGCGGGTAAACGCCTGGAGTCTAACCGCGATGGTGAGAAAATGTCTAATGTAGTGAATACTAAAGACGTTCTCCTGGAATCAACCTACACTCCAAACTACGGTCCGGATAATGCGGATGTCGCCGTGATCGAGTTTTTTGATTACATGTGCCACTTCTGCCAGCAATCCAGCCCGGTTCTTGAAAAGGCCATTAGCGCGAACAAAAATGTGCGAACGTTCTTTAAAGACTTCACTATTTTCGCAGACCGTACTCCGATTTCAGGTATGGGCGCAAAAATTGGTCTTTATATTTTTCGGACATACGGTCAGGATAAATATTATGAGTTTCATAATAAATTAATGAACGAGACCGGAATAGCGCTTCAGTCCAAAAAGGATTACTCACCGCAGAATCTGGCAACGCTGGTTCATGGGCTGGGGTATAAAGATATTCTTGACGAACACGGTAACTTCCTTCTGACTGCACAACTACGTGACCAGCTCCAGAATGTGCTTGATGCGAATATGATGCTGGCTGATAAGCTCAATTATAGTGGTACTCCGGTATTCATCATCATGAACATTAAGAACCCGCAAAACAAAACTACCACCATTATTCCCGGTGCGCCTGATTCTTATCGCTTGCAGCAGGCCATTGATAAAGCAAAAGACAACTAAACATATTCCTTCCTTAGGTTGCTTTAATGAAGCTTGAGCCAGGTATTTTACTCAACATTAATTATAAGAAGGTCATATCTATGTTTGAACATAACATTCTTTTCAACAGCATGATGATTATGATTATTATCTTATCTTACATGCTATTTAAGAGCATTAAGTCAAAAAAAAGATTGCATAAAAAGTATGAGGAAGTCTATAAGGCTTTTCATCTGGCTGACTCTCAGTACAACGGCGGCATGAAAGACGCTTACAGAAACTTATCTTTAAGCAATGCACATTTGAAGTTTTTGGCAGAATACTTCAACCAGGAGACGGTTAAGTTTGATGGAAGAAACATAATCTGTGAAAGAGAGCAAGATGTACAGTATGTTCTTTCGCTTATGGCGGATAGTCATTTTTGGTTGAATAAAGCCATGAAGGATATAAATACAGCAGTAAGTAACACGGATGTTATAAAAGATATTAAATTATCAGCTCCGCCATTTTCTTCATTGGGAGGATTGAAATTAATAGCAGATGAATTTCATCTTGAAAATAAAGAGTTTGATGGGTTTGCTACTCTTAAAATCAAGTATGAAGAGATGAAGGGGGAGAGATGACAGGGGCTTTGTTTTCACTTTCTGCTAGTGGGGTGGTGTTTGCCGCCTCTGTGGTTATTGTCATTCTTAGTGCTATGTTATACGACAGTTTAAACAAAAGGCGTGTTCGAAATGTTCAATCATATGAATTTTTAGCCTCGCATGAAGCAGCAACTGGAACTCATCCAGAAGGTACTGTTCTGCTCTATCTTGATTTTGATGGTGTTCTACATCGAAGAATGAATGAGTCCTTTGAAAAAATGCCCCTGCTGGAAGAAATTTTAATTCAATGCCCTGAAATCCTCATAGTGATCTCCAGCAGCTGGAGGGAGACGATGTCTTTAGAGGGGCTAAAGCATCTTTTCCCGGTTTCATACCGGCACAGAATCATTGGCGTTACGCCTTCACTTCAGGATGTACCGGATATTGAATATATCCGGTACAGGGAGTGCCTTTCAAATGCCCGATATCTGGGTATCAGTCATTTTATTATTATAGATGATGAGTCGCACCGTTTTCCACCTGGGTGTGAAAATCTGGTGTCTACAAAATACAGAGAGGGGATGACTGACGAAACAGTATCAGCAGTCATCATGAAATATCGTCAGTATATCGTATGAAGGCATGCGTTTCATATTCTGTACGCGATGAAATAAACGCCGATTATGAAACGCAGATACTCAATCCAGAGGTAAGGGGCTGTCTTCAACGGATTGCCGGGAGGGTTTAACAGAAAAGACAGCATTTCATATTGTCCGGTGATCCCCGCGCCCCTAGAGTAAGCGCATTATGAGTACCACCAGCCCATAAGGATGAACAAATAGTAAAACTAACTATAGCATTTAGTAGTTTATTTTAAAACTTTATTACAGGACGGCATGGAAAATGAAAAAAAACATATATAATGATGTGGCAAACGTTTTTAAAACGTTGCAGGATGCCATAACGAAAGAAAATATAACAAAAGATATGTACGCAGATTACTGTCAACGTGAAGCGATGAGGGTAGATGAAGGATGCGCACGACGAAATGCCCAGTCTATAAAAATTATTACCGAAAAAAGCATGATACTTGAAACGGTATTTCTAAATGTAAAGAAAACGTATGAGCTAAGGCAGCAGTATGAAAGAGCTCTGATTGCTCAATGGGGCGGTGTAATAGACGACGAAAATGTAACGTATGATATTATACACCCTAGCCTGAAATCCTTATCTGCTTATGTAGCATATCGAAAGGACATAAAAATTGATGAGAGAATGGGAGAGATGTATGAGAAAAAACCTGAACTGTCCCGTAGCATCAGGTATCATGAGCGATATTTATGTCCGCAGGAACTAAAATACAAATATAAGATAAACGCCAAATTTCGTCCGGATCTAAAACTTCTGATCAATCCACCTTACCCTGGGTTTTGTAAGAATTTACTTTACTGGTATGTCAGTGCATTTTCACTGCATCTTAAAAATGGAAAACCAGGGGAACCAGGGAAGCTTGAAAATCCAGGTGAACCATTAAAGATAGGATTTCGCCATCCAGTGAGTAAAATGAATTATGAAGAAATGTGTGAAGGTCTTGAGATTTTTATGCCGTATATGTGCAAAGCTGAAAACGGAAAAATTGTTATTCATGCGGAAGGGTATTTATCATGTGATAGCTATTATAGCAGCATACTGGTTAACCCGAAAACGGGGGGGGCTGAGCTAGTTATATACAGAAAGGGTCGCTTTGACCATCGACATAACCCGAATGCACTGGAATCTCGTACGTGGTTGAATGAAGATAGAATAATAAAAGAATTTCCCAGCATACGAATTGCTTTGCTGAATATCATAGCGTGCAGCTATCGTGCGCACTTCAAAAACAGGGATATTTAGCTAAAGCTCCGTAATCCCCGGTGCAATCGGGCATTGATATAAGGAGGCTAATATTTATTGAATTTTACATGTGAGGGATAAAAGTGAATTAATGGTTGCTTTAATGAAGATTGAGCTAGGTATTTTACTCAACATTACATATAAAAAGGTCATATCTATGTTTGAACATAACATTCTTTTCAACAGCATGATGATTATGATTATTTTCTTATCTTACATGCTATTTAAGAGCATTAAGTCACAAAAAAGATTGCATAACAAGTATGAGGAAGTCTATAAGGCTTTTCATTTGGCTGACTCTCAGTACAACGGCGGCATGAAATACGCTTACAGAAACTTATCTTTAAGCAATGCACATTTGAAGTTTTTGGCAGAATACTTCAACCAGGAGACGGTTAAGTTTGATGGAAGAAACATAATCTGTGAAAGAGAGCAAGATGTACAGTATGTTCTTTCGCTTATGGCGGATAGTCATTTTTGGTTGAATAAAGCCATGAAGGATATAAATACAGCAGTAAGTAACACTGATGTTATAAAAGATATTAAATTATCAGCTCCGCCATTTTCTTCATTGGGAGGACTGAAATTAATAGCAGGTGAATTTAATCTTGAAAATAATGAGTTTGATGGGTTTGCTACTCTTAAAATAAAGTATGAAGAGAAGAAGGGGGAGAGATGACTGACGAAACAGTATCAGCAGTCATCATTAAATATCGTCAGTATATCGGATGAAGGCATGCGTTTCATATTCTGTACGCGATGAAATAAACGCCGATTATGAAACGCAGATACTCAATCCAGAGGTAAGGGGCTGTCTTCAACGGATTGCCGGGAGGGTTTAACAGAAAAGACAGCATTTCATATTGTCCGGTGATCCCCGCGCCCCTAGAATAAGCGCACTATGAGTACCACCAGCCCATAAGGATGAACCAATATGCATGAAGAGTTTGCCATCGGAAGAGGAGGGGCAATATGTCGCTGATCACCATTGTCCTTGTTTTCATGATGGCGATAGTTGTTACTGTGTTTATATCTCATTTGTTGCCCGTAAAAATTCCATTACCCCTGCTTCAGATAGCTGCCGGGGCGGGTCTTGCTGCCGGAGGCTTCCAGGTTGATTTCGATCCGCATATCTTCCTGCTGTTGTTCATCCCGCCGCTGTTGTTTCTGGATGGCTGGCGAATACCCAAGGATGCATTTTTCAGTGATCTGAAACCCATCCTGTCACTGGCTATTGGCCTTGTCCTGGTCACCATTATTGGCATTGGCTGGTTTATTCACTGGCTTATCCCGGCGATCACGGTGGCCGCCGGATTTGCGCTTGCCGCGATCCTGTCTCCAACGGATCCGGTGGCCGTCTCTGCTATGACCGCCAGTTCACCGCTGCCCTCACGAATGGCGCATATCCTCGAAGGCGAATCCCTTCTGAACGATGCATCCGGCCTTGTGGCCTTTAATTTTGCGATTGCTGCAGTGCTCACCGGTACCTTCTCCCCGGGAGAGGCGGTGACCAAATTCTTCCTGATGGCCTTCGGCGGTATTCTGAGCGGTCTTGTGGTCGTCTGGGTAACCGGTAAGTGCAATAATTTTCTGGTGAAACGGACACGCGAGGAACCGGCCATCCAGATACTGATTAGCCTTCTTATCCCGTTTGCCGCGTATATTCTCGCTGAGGCATTCCATGTCTCGGGGATCCTGGCTGCGGTAGCTGCTGGCATCGCCATGCACTATGAACAGCTGTCGGGTCCTCGTTTACCGGCCACACGCATGAAAAGCGGTGCCGTGTGGAATATGCTTCAGACTACGCTGAACGGGATGATTTTCCTGATGCTGGGTGAGCAGTTGCCACGTATGCTTTTGACTCTGCCGGAAGTGGCACAGCAAGCGGGAGTGTCATCTCCGTGGTACTTACTGCTGTATGCCGTGGTTATCACACTGGCTCTTGGTGTGATGCGTTTTGCCTGGGTATGGCTGTCCATAACCCTGACGGTATTTCGTCAGAAACGGCGGGGCAAGGTCACGACGGTGCGCACCCGGTTCTCTGCGATGGCTGTGATGGCTCTCGCCGGTGTGAAGGGTTCCGTCACTCTGGCGGGGATACTGACACTTCCGGCCGTACTGGATGACGGGTCACCGTTCCCGGGAAGAGAGCTGCTTATTTTTCTCTCAATGGCGGTGATCCTGTTATCACTTATTGTGGCTGCTGTAGGTCTTCCCTTCATGACGCGCTCTCTCGGAGAGGATTTGCCTCATGACGCCGGGAGCGGCAATATCGGAGCAGCGTTGACGGAAGCGGCCATCAACCGACTGACCGATTTGCTCAGCCAGCCAGTCGCTGATCCCGATGAGCAGGCCTTACGCGCTGATGCCGGAAATATGCTCCTTGAGACATACCAGCGACGGCTTCACTACAACTACAGCGATGAACAAACCGACGTCGGGCTGGAGCTGATGAAACGCACCAGGCTTGAGAAGTTTATGCAACGTGAGGCCATTATCGCGCAACGTAATGAGCTTTTCCGTATGCGAAAGGCCCGTACTATCAGCGATACCGCCTTCCATCAGGCGCTCAGGGCGATCGACCTCAAAGAAGAAAGCCTTCATTAACCGGTGTCCGTACCAGTCCTCCCTGTTCAGAGATGAGCGGGGAGGCTGAAGGCTTTGTTAATTCAGCATATTACTTTTCTTCGACGACACGCGGTTCGTAATGTAACCCCAGGAAAACATCATGAATACCAGTTCCTCTTTAAACTTAATGGTTGATGCTGCAGATGATTCAGAGTGGAAACGCGCGAACGGCTACCAAAAAGAAGAGAGGCCGGTTCAGACAATCAGGAAAGTCATTATCAAAGGTGCATGGCCGGTCGTCATTTTTTGTGGATCTAAGCTTCAACTGGTGGTGGCTGCCCGGGACCTGGACGGGTTCAGGCATATCGAGACCCGTATTGATGGGCAAAATCTGGTCGTAGGGCAAATGGGTAACGGAGTCATCAGAACAGGTCAGCATTTATCTGTTTCTGGATCAGGCAACATCGTATCAGCTGGTGACGTATTTGAAGGCGGAGATATCAGCATCAGCGTAACCGGTAACGGCAACATTGTTGCGGGAGGCGTTTTCCACTCACAGAGGAACCTGCCAGGTACAGAGACAATAGCGAGAGAAGCGTGGGCTGATCTGAATGATGTCATTATAGGCATATCGGTGCCCCACATTCCTGACGTCATTGTGCAGGGAAGTAGTGATGTGAGCCTGTACAACATAAAACAATCCGATCTTTCTGTATCGGTCCAGGGTTCAGGCGATGTTAAACTGGCAGGCGCGGTAGAGAGCCTCAGGGTTGATATAGCCGGGTCAGGTGACGTTAACGCAGATCAGCTGATGTCTTTATCCGCTGATGTGCATGTCAGAGGCCCCGGCGATGTCAGAACATGGGTATGTGAATCGGTGAAGGCCAGGGTGACAGGCTCCGGTGATGTTGTGGTCAGGGGAAATCCGGGTGATCGTGATTGTTCTGTCGTTGGATCGGGGGAAATCCGGTTCCGGTAAACGTGTGGAAGAAAATTCAATTTAGTGGTTAGATCGCCTTTAGTGTGTAGTTAAATCATCATCACAACAGCGTTAATCTGAAACTGATATTGCCGGAGGGTATCATCATGACGGGAACAGGCATTAACACCGTACGTATCGGCGATGAAGTGAAGCACATCACCGATCTCGATGAGCTAACACTCATGCATGAATGGTCAAAGCTTAAAAAAGAAAATGCAGACCTGTATGGCTACAACCGTCAGGTTAACCGGGGGTGGCGCGGCTTTATTCTTCGCCTGATGGGTATCCATTTGCCTGACAAAGACCGTGTTTGTTTTCATGGCATTAAAGCCAGAAAAGATTCCATCTATCCCGAATGAAGCCACGCCTGCAGCGATAATGAGCTGACTATTGCAGAAGAGTAGCTATCCCGGAATTTCCGAGAGGAATTCATTAAAGAGATTATCATCGTACAGTGGGTATATTTGCTTCATCATACCAAAAACGGACATAGCTGCACTTCGCAAGTCGGGATAAAAAGCAGGCTTAGTGATAAGATCGCTTTCATTCTTCAGCACACCTTCGAAGCAACCGTAATCTTCCCCAAACTCCTGAACTATCATCCACCGGCCATCCTTGCATTCAACTACCATAATAGCAGACTTGGGGTAGTCGCCAGCTGGGGTCAACCAATCAAAATGGTAGTGGGTGATAGTTTGATAACTCTTATGGACATTCATAGCATTAACCCTGATGCAAGACTTACAAAGTGAGAGGTTAGTGCTCGATAAAAAAATACTGTATACATATACAGTACGTATTTAACATAACGTACATTATGTGCACTAAGTCTGTAGAGGCTCAATGCTAATGTCTATTTGTGGCTCATTAGGAATGTCCAGGCTATAGTTTTTCAAACCTGTATGCCTAGTCAACGACTCACTTTTCCTGATGAGGAGTTTTTTATGGCTATACATGACGCCGGGATGTTTACCGTGAAAGAAATCAATCGCCTCAAAATACTTCAGGATGTCATTGAACGTAACCTGCGTCCTGGCCAAGCTGCCGAGATGCTCGGCATCACGCCACGTCATTGCAGCCGTCTGCTGAAACGTTATCGTCAGTCCGGGCCGCTTGGTATGAATAACCAGAGTCGCGGTCGCACTGGCAACCGCCTGTTGCCTGCGTCACTAACTGACGAGGCACTGAGTATCATACGAGAACGCTACCGCGATTTTGGCCCCACGCTGGCACGGGAAAAACTAGAGGAAGTTCACGGTCTGATCTTGGGCAAGGAAACCATCCGGCGTCTCATGATAAAAGCCGGGCTCTGGATTCCCCGTAGACAACGTGCACCGAAAATTCATCAGCCCCGTTACCGGCGGCCATGTACTGGCGAGCTGATACAAATTGATGGCTGTGACCATCACTGGTTTGAAAACCGGGGTCGGCCATGTACGGCACTGGTCTATGTCGACGATGCCACCAGTCGTCTGATGCACCTGCTGTTTGTGAAATCTGAGTCCACTTTTACCTATTTTGAAGCGACGCGCGGCTATATCGAGAAATACGGTAAACCCATGATCCTTTACAGCGATAAAGCCAGCGTATTCAGAGTCAATAATAAGCACGCCACCACGGGTCCTGGTGAAACCCAATTTGCCCGAGCCATGCGCTGCCTCAATATTACCCCACTATGCGCGGAGACCAGTCAGGCAAAGGGGCGCGTTGAACGTGCCCACCTGACACTTCAGGACCGGCTAGTTAAGGAACTCAGGCTAAAAGGAATCAGTACGATAGATGCAGCAAATGCGTTTGCTGAAGAATACATGGCCGATTACAACCAGCGATTTGCCAAAGCCCCACGACATGACTTTAATGCGCACCGGCCACTGGCATTAACCGATGATCTTGATGCGGAATTTACCTGGCGTGAGCCCCGGCGGGTTTCAAAAAACCTTACTGTACAGTACGATAAGGTGCTTTATCTGATTGAGGACAGCGAATACAGCCGACGGGCTATCGGGAAGTATATCGATGTCTGGCACTATCCTGACGGGCATAAGGAACTGCGCCTGAATGATGTGCTGCTCCCCTATTCCACCTATGATCGGTTGTCGGAAGTTGACCCCGTCGCGATTGTTGATAATAAAAGACTGGGTCATGTGCTGGACGTTGCCCGCCAGGTCCAGAAAAAAAGGGATAATAATCGATCCCAGTCGATACCTTCAGGAGATGAGCCTTCCCGCAGACGGCATGCTCCGAGCATCAACAAACCTCAGCGATCGCTGAACGAAGAAGACCTGCTTGAAGCCATGATACAGCTTCAGGGTAGCTCGGAGGCCATTTTTGGTAAAAGGTGAACTTGACGCTAATTATAAAGGAAATCCCGGACTCACTGACCAGTGGCGATATGTGCGCTATGCTGGAGTCATTGCAATCATGTCCTGAGAATATTTCTGGGAAATGCAAATAACTTCAATGATATTATATACAAAGATAAACGTCGGGAAGCTGGGGAAAATTTCAGTTTTCGCAAACCACGAACCACTTCGCGGTTAAATATCAATCAACTGGCGAGAGTAGAGTAAAACATGAAAGATAAAAATTTCAGTAGATCTATTAGCTTGCAGTGTCCTACTTGCGGTACTACCACACTACTCAATGACCAAGACATTGAGCAAGTTCGCTGTGCTAGATGCGGCAGAGAAATGACAATGAACCGTCTGATAGAGGAGAATGGCGAAAATATTCATTCTCACGTAAATGAGATACAAAAAGATCTAGAGAAAGAATTAATAAAAAATCTTTCTGATAAATTAAAAAAAGCCTTCAAAGGTAATAAGAATATAAGGATTAAATAATGACGGCATCTCTGGGTGATGTGTTTGGTGGTTTAGCATTTTTTCTCTCAATATATGCAACAATAAAAACCATCAAGTTCAATGAAAGACAAAAGGCATTAATTGAAGCACAAGAAAAATTAACAAACCTTCAGCTTACTAAAGAAGCAAATGAACTGGAAAGCTCTAAAAAAGCTGATGTAAGCGCAAACATAGTCAACATTGGAAATAACAAATATAAACTTAAAGTATTTAATAAAGGTAAAAGTCCAGCGAAAAACGTAAGAATCGAATTCCCTGACAATAACTCACCAGTTTCAATGAGTGACGTTGAAAGTAAATTCCCTTTTGAATCTCTTGTTGCATATCAATCAGTTGACCTCATTGCATCAGGGGAGTTAGGTAGAGCAAGTAAGTTTACAGTAAGGCTAATATGGGATGACGACTTTCAAGATGGGAATGAAAGCGTCGTTCATGTAACATATTGAATTGCAACACTTAAGTGACATTAACTAGCTAAGGAATTCAAAATGAAGAATCAAATTTATAACCGTCATGGCATATATGAAATAATCAGAAATCACTATATAAAAAACTTTCCTTATACGGTTCAGTTTGAAGCTCTTAATGCAATAAATGAGCATATTAGTCTTATTATTGATGATGCATCAATACAAAAGAATGAAGATAACAAATACATATTTATAAATAATAACACTAATAAAGAAACTCATGACCCATTTGAAAGTAAAGAAAGAAATCTTGCTGCTTACCTGTCAAGATCAAGTGGTATCGAAGCACTGTTCCAAGATGTGAATGCATTACAAAAATGGTTGCTCCAATCTGGTTTTATCAGTGGTGGTATAGCGACTGAAAAAATGCTGATTACAAATAAATTGTAATTGGTTCGCACAATGACGTTATGCTAAAGAGGCCGGTGCGGGAGATATTCTCGCAGCGGCCTTTCCAACATATGGACATTTCTAACGAGCCACTGATTAGACATTTTCACTGAGCTTTGACAAAGTCTTTGATTTTACAGGTTTTTTTTGATTTTATATGGGTATGGCCTGATATACGAAATGCCAATATGAACACAACAAACTCAGGCTGACACATACATCATTACAATGAGAACATTCATCAAGACTAACGTAATAACGTTAAGCCACAGTGAAACAATACTCTTGTTTATGAAAAGTTTAGTTAAATCTGGGGACTCATCTATATAATCACCAGTTCTGGATGCTGCCTGTCTACGGTTCATGACAGCATAAATTTCATAATGACTGACTAAACGCAATATCAACACCAGATAAATTAGAAGAATACCAGCAATGATTAGATATCTTGAACCGTTAAACAAATCCATAACTGTCTCAATTTGAACGTCAAACATTGTATTCTATCTCACTTTTTGAGGAGATCGTCTTTCTTCCCGGGATACCGTGCTCATTCTTTAGTATCAGCATTTAACTGCAGAACGGAAAATTTCTGGGTTGAAGGTAGAGACACGTAACTTAGCTTGCACTGCTCTAACAAGGGAAAAATGCCGTCAGTTAACCCGGACAGGCGTAAACTAAGAGGCTGGATGAGCTTTCCTGATTGAGTAAATTTATCCGAAAGCGTTGATTGCTGCGTATAAATAGAAGGCTTTCCGGGGCTGGATGTCCAGCCATTCTGCCAGTCTGTATCCGACAGCAGATAATCCTGCCACCCCATTGTTCGAAGTGTGTCAATCATGCAGGTGAACCGGAATAAGGTACTCTGTTTTGTAAACTCACCTGAACTTGCCAGCCACAGGTATTCAACCTTTTGATATAAGCGTGCAGACGGGCCTTTAACCTTGCCCTGTTCCTGCAACCAGAGAATATCCTGCGCTAATGACCTGGGAAACAATTTGCGTTTCTGGGCAGTGGATAGCCATTGCATAATAAACATATGGATTTGTAGCGAAGACTGAATCTTTCCTTCCCTTCGGGCAAGCGCAACTGCGATCAGGATACACCATGAAAAATGCGCCAGTTCAGTATCTGGCCGTTTGGTAGGCAGAACAGTCAAAGAATTCTCCGGCGTAGTTCAGCAACTGGTGAAAGACCAAGAATACCACAAGAGAACCACTGACGTACCCCAGGCTTTTCAGGATGAAAAAAAACCACCTTTTTAAGGTGGTTTCGGAATGACTCAGCTTTTTCGCTTAAATCAGGAAATCATCAAGAGTTTTACCGGCATCCAGTTGAGCTTTAATTGGAGATGGTGTACGACCCTGACCAGTCCAGGTTTTACGCTCACCAGCATCGTCGATGTACGCATATTTAGCAGGACGTGGTTCACGTTGCTTGCGCACTTTAACGTTAACGGCTGCTTCCATCAACTCACTCGGATCAATACCGTCAGCGATCATCATTTCACGATAGTGACTGAGTTTTTCCAAACGCTCGCGATTAGCGGCTTCGAGCTCTTTTTCTTCTTCACTGCGTTCAGAGACAACCGTAGTGAGTTTTTCCAGTAGTTCTTCGAGAACCTCTAAAGGCAGTTCACGCGCCTGGGCGCGAAGTGTACGGATGTTATTAAGAACTTGTAATGTCTCGCTCATAGTTACCTCTTCTTGAACATCGTTATGCAGCTACATAACAACATTAAATTTACAGTTAAATGTCAGCAGGAGGCGTTGCAAGCTAAATTATTATCATCGTGAGATGATTTAAAAAATTCTGGCTCTCATGCTGTCTGTATGTTCTGTAACCCGGATACGCCCTGGTGTTGGTATGTTCATTGTCTTATAGAAAACGAACAATTGCATCTCGTAAAATCTGCCACTCCGTTTATGACTCAAGTAAAAGAGTCCAATGAACAGGTGATTTTTAAATTGTAAAGGTCATAAAAAAAATAATCAATGTTCTTTGATTCATTTTTTCAGGATGATGTCTATATCACCAGGCTTAACCATTACAGTGAAGTCTGAATGTTTACTCAACGATTATGTATGGAACTGATTTTTCAATATCATCTATATCACACAGTCCGTGGATTAAACCTAACCGCATCGGCACATTAACTCTTTGTTTTGCGTAAAGGTATGCCATAGACCCCATGCAATATGTTTCCTGCCCTGAAGGTTGATACTGGCCCGTCTCATCGTCATTGAAAGCACCGGTAGTGTATGTTGTTTTATGGCAAAAAAAAGGAATATTGTCATTGGCGAGAAGCGTCGATTTTATGTCATCGATGCGTCCTTCTACTAAGGGAATAGGATTATTTTTAAGAAAGGGACAATCTTTGCAAGGCCGTTTCATAGCAAAGAGCTTCTTCACATTAAGGCTCATATTTCACCATAAGAAATTTCTATACAGATTGTAAAATTATACTACAGACTTAAGAATCAAACCAAAGTTCAGAAAACCTACAGTATCAGACCCTGGAGTATACAAAACCAAAAATTGAAGCTTCTCAATGTAGGTTTGTTAAACCACAATGATAATGAGCTTGTACATCATAAGATGGAGTAGTCGATAAGACGGGCAGCACATCCGGGACGAGTTTAAATTTCGACCAGTGAAATTATTTCGTCATATAAAATAGCCACGGTATGAGGTCATGTTAAGCTCAATCATATCAATACCGGCCCTGGACCTGCCTCACAGGACGTTGAGCTTATTATCTCTGTCGAAGGTATTTAAAACCCCGGCACCCAGTGCCGGGGCATTTACTTCACGTCAGGCAGGTTGTTTCTCTGGTATGATGCAAGCACATCATTAAGACCATCCAGGACCTTTTTATCCATAAACCGCATATGGATGTTTCCGTTTCCATACACAATAAATTTAATATTTAAATCCGTGTCGATATAGTCAACTTTCTGATAATCATTCTTCTCTCTAAGAGCAAAAAGCTTAGGTACGATAACATCCTGCTGGCTGTAAGATAGCCCTTCTATGTACCGGGAAATCCTGTAAAGATCATTGAGGCTGTTCAGGTCTCGATCCGTCATGTCAAGGTAGTATACATCCTTCTTGAACCCGTTCTTTATAACCATATTTTCATTAATAACAAAGCTACGGGCGTTCTTTTTAAAATCATGGCTCAGATTACCCAGGCATGAAACCAGACCCTCGCAGAGTATGTCTGCCCGATTGTTAACCGTATGAGCCACTTTCTCTCTTGCTGACTGAATCGTCATAATTGGTGGTTCTGTTACCAGTTCGTCAATAAATGATTTTAGTTGAGGTGCATTCCAGTAGATATTTAATGATGTTCTGTCGATGAGTCTCTTCCATGATTCTCTATCAATCAAAACTCTCGCCCTCTCTATCTGTTTATCTAAATGGGCAGGGTTAAAGCGAACATATGCAATTCTGAGCTGATCAATAAGGGAGATGCCCATCAGTTTTTCCGCTTCGGATATTGCAGTTAATCCATTAATAAAAAGATTCATTGCCATGTCCCGCTCAGACACAACGCTTTCTACAAGATTAGTTTCTTTCAGTTCGTGGGATGTCATATTATCTCCTTTTTTTTAAAAGGATGACATATTAGATCGCTTCGTCAATACCCTGTTTTAAATTCACATACTCATATAGAGCGAACGCGGAATTTTGACCATAATATTGCTGTAGTTGGAGAAAAGTAACTTTCAGGCGGGTATCGTTAAGAGAATGATGACTGGGTAGAAGCATTGAAGCAATGATTCAATCAAGAGTGGCTTTGTTATCAAAACCACCCTACTATTTTAGCCGCAGGCCAGATTAGATAGAGATATCAGAAGGCCACAGGAAATACATCTCTCCATTTTTCTTGTATCGATTAGGTTTGCTTTCACCGCCAATGGAAATCCCTAACGGTGTCAATTCATACTTACCATCATTATCTTTGAGGTATCCCGCAGTGATAAGCTTCGTATACATGTCGGATAACCCCATCTTGTGCTGTTTTGATAAATTTGTAGTGGTTAGTTTATTTGCAGGCTCGGCATTAGCTTCATCGTCTTTTCCTGCGCTGTCATCCGAATCAGTTGTTTTGTTATCAATGGATACGAAAGTTTTTTCGTCATTTTTTGTGGATGATTTCGAAAAATCTTTTTTCTGTTCCTGATTTTTTTTCGAATCAGAGTCAGCGGTTTGCAATGATGTTGGGGATGGAATGTTTTCTGTGCTGATCCGGATTAAACGCTGGGCCTCGGTAATAGAAGCATTGAATGCTTCCCGGTCTTCATCTTTTACAATTAATACCCCCAGTTCATGGTTATTGATTTGACTAAAATCATACAGATTCAGGCTGCATATCAGGCTCTGACTTTCATTAGCATAAAATTTAGCATGCAGATTCTGGCAGAAACTGAGCCGAACGTAGGGCAAACTGACTAGCCATTCATGGTCTTTTGGGTTGAGTTCAGATTTACCGTAGATGATACGAATATCTACCTTCATACGGTTTTTATCTTCAATTAGCTCCTTAATTCTGGCGCTTAGTTTCAGGTAAGGGCTTATCAGGATAATGCGCTCTTCGGCATTCGCTATAGTTTGCTCTACGTGATAATTCAAACCCGTTGTATTGAGAATCTGGACCATAAAAAACCTCGATTTTTCTGTAATTTCTGAATGACAGCGACAAAATAAAAGTTACTTTTTAAATGGCCGCTGGTTCGATGCCTTAAAGGATGAAATGTCACTCAGTGCTTAATTATTTGCTTTACGCCACTGGCGTGGCTCTACCGCGTGTGGGTCAGACCATAACCCTTTACCTGCGTTACGTGCATTTAGCTCAAGAGACCCATACTGAGGAACCGTTAGCCGCCCCTGATAACGATATGCCCATGCCATGCCTTCTGCGACCATAACGGCATTAAGATCCTGGTTATTCAGATAGAGGGTGCCAAGCATACGCCCATACACGTCCTGCCCGTGGTCCTCAATAACGACAACTTTGTTTGCTGCCATCTGAGTCATGGCTTGCTTTGCCTTCTGACCGAAGGCCTGCTTACTCTCCGGGGCATCAATCCCATAGAGCCGCACTCTGGTATTTGTAGCGCCGTCATAAACTTGGACAGTATCGCCATCAATTACCCGCACAACTTTCCCTGAAATGGTTTGAGCACAGGAAAGCATCGGCACCGATAAAATAAATACGGACAAAGGGACAATGGCAAATCTGGTCATCCGGAATTTAATCATTTGCTGTCTCTGGGTGATAATCATTTATTGTGAGTTGAACAGAAAAAACACAATGAATTTGAAAAGTTACTTTCGAAGTATAGGTTACTTTATTAATTACATGCTATTGTGTCAATCTATATGAAAATTATTGCCGAAAGCGAATAAAAAAGCATGTCAGCTCAGGAAAAGGGGGGCTTATGTCTACTGTAAATGATGTGATTGTATCTTATGGAGTGGACAGTAAAAGGTATTCAAAAGACTTCCAGACCAAAGAGGAATTTAAAAAGAGCTGGTATGCAGTTTTATCTCGTGCGCACGCTTCTGTAGACTCGAAGGTAAGCTGTTCCTGTAAGGGTAAAGGTCCAAAGTTACTTGCCGTAAAATATCATACAGGTGGCGATACGTATTTTCTGGCACGGTATCCGAATACAGGTAGCCAGCATTCTCCTGATTGTATTTTCTTCACACTGGATAAAGATAATTCCGGGTTAAAATGCTATACACATGGCGTAGTCAAAGACCTTAAAGATGGTGGCTTCGGCATCAGACTCGACGTTGCATTAGCTTCATCTGACTCGGAATCTACCTCGATCGTGCCTGTAGATAACAGGAACACACCTGGTGGCGTTTCGCAAAATAGCATGTCGCTGCTAGGTTTGCTCCAGTTCCTGTGGGATGACAGTGGTCTGAATCGCTGGTATCCCAAAATGACCGGGAAACGTAATCCAGGAAAGGTATTCAACCTTATTACCAGTTCATCGGAAAAAATTAAAATTGCATCACATCCACTCTCCACACATTTACTGGTTGGCACATATCCTTCTACTCCTCAGGAAACCAAAAACATAAAAATGACAGATGCGGTTATGCAAAGCAAGGAGCGTCTGATTTGCATCAATGCGTTGTCTAAATATAACTACGAGAAACATTCGAATGTGTCAAAGCGGCTTCCGGTAAGGTATTTTTCTGGCGTGCCGGTCGTGCTGATGAATACAGAGGACTGGACGTTACTGGAGAAGAGATTCCCCTCTGAGATAGCAAACTGGAGAGCAGGTGGCAATGTCATCTGTATTGCTATAGGCGAACCTGGTAAGTTTAAGGGTAAAGATACGTACTACCTCAAGCCCCTCCAGATCGCCCTGATGAACGTTGATGATAACTGGATCCCTGCAGATTCCAGCTATGAACTGACTATGCTTAATTATCTTCATAACCAGGGAAGAGCTTTCATCAAGCCACTAAGATATGACGCCTCTAATAATGATGTCTTTCCTGATTTCTGCCTGACGGATACAGGGGGGCATGAACTGTTTCCTATTGAGGTATTTGGCATGGATACAGCTTCATATCTGGCCCGTAAGGCGATTAAAGAAAGTTACTATAATGAACGATATGGAAAGAACGGTTGGGCATCATGGGTTGCACCGGCTGGCCCCTTACCTCAGTTGCCACCGAAAGCCAGAAGTTAGCCCCAGGTTATAAGGGCTTCGGCCCTTTACTCCTTCCCCGGCTTCACATCTCCACTACCATGGTTGAGTTCTGACTGATAAAAGGCAATTTATTGCCCCTCTCATTCGTTTGTTAGTCACAGCTACGCCGCCTTTCAATCCTGGCAACTGTATTGCTTCACATAATAATTGTGATTGATTACGCATGCTATTTGCTCGATCTCAGAAAAGTTACTTTTTTTGCAGACAGTACAGTTTGCAAAAGAACACTTAATCCATTTCTGGCTATATCACCCTTCCCTTCTTTACCTGGGATAATAAAATTTAATTAAGCCCCTATTTTAAACTTTTACAAACTAATCATGTTATTCTTATCCTGAGATTATTACCTGCTTTACATCGTTAAGGAGATCATCATGCCAACAGTAAAAACAGTTGTGTCTAAAGTTTTCTTTTTTAGCATCTGGCTGGCAATAGTACTTTACATAGCATATTTATCATTATCTCATTTCATGTTGAGAGGCCTCGATCATGAAGTGGCTACCACTTACAATGATAGTGAAGGGTTTGTATCAGGTAATCCAATATCAGTAAAGAAAGTTGACCCTTCCGATGTCAGAAAAACAACGACCCAGGAGAGAGTTACTGGCGTTAAGTGGAACTATTATAGAATCGGTCAAAACGATACGATCGGGGTTTTTAGTTACCATCAAATCAAAGAGGGTGACATCCTAACGATTACCTCACCCACTGAAAAAGTGCAAGAAGAACTCAGAAACGGACGTTTAAAAAAGTTTGAAGAATTCTCTTTTATCGAAAGCGTAGTTAAGAATAGTAAAAATGTACCTTTTGTTAAAGTTTGTATAACCAATGGAAGTTGTTTTTCAGCCATACGCTTATAGTAAAAAGGGCCTATTGGCCCTTTTTGTTTATTAAAGATTTAACGCCGAAATACACCAACCTAAAGCCTTGATATAAATCACGTTGTACACTTATTGCTCCCCAGAAAATCACCCAGGTTACCAGAAAATGAAAAAGCATCGCATATTTAAGCTCAATTCCAACTGATAAGACACCATTTATCGTGGCTTCAGCCAGAAACGGTGAGAAGTAATAGAGAGCAATAACAGGAATGATTGAGTAAGTCACAAATAACAGGGTTCTCCTGAGCGTAAGGTCGTCGCTTAATTTTGAATTAAAATCTAATCCAGTGTCTTGAGAGTGTGGTATATCTTTGATGTTCATAGTCGTTCCTTTATCAATGTAGAAAGTTATTTTTCTAAAACTTAACATGCTTACTGTCATTAAGATTTATTGGGTATTCGGGATTAGTCGTATCGTTTCGCTACTGACGTGGTTTAAAAAAGCTTCAGGGCCTTACCGCCATCCTCCTCGTTATGCTGCTGGTCTATTTTCATGTGTATATTACACAGGGTGATAAATACACATGGTCGTGTGCTGTTGAGTCCATTACTTTTCTAAACATGATTCAGTTTTATAATTATATATCACATTATAAATTATAGGGCATGGTTTCAATGTGTTTGTTTTGAAAATTATTTAATAATCCAGACCAGTATCAACTATATCGTTAATGTTTTATTTTAAACATTCTGACCGGAAAGCCTGCCTGCCTTTCTCGCAAGACTCTTAAATAACATGACCATGCTGCTCATGACGGCAAACAAGGACGAGATTGCCCCCTACCGTTCTTCTTCCCGCCAAGTGTAAAAGTAACTTTTGGCGTATAAAGGGGTTCAGCCCTGCAGTCCTTCATCCGGTGACTTCCATTCTGAACCGTAAACCGGCCCGTTCTCATCCAGAAGGTATATTTTGCATCGCGTGCGCTACGTGAAATCTGACGTACTCACCCCTCCGTTTTTTTCCAGATTTCACGTAGCGCCACCTGTGTGAAAACCACTCGAAAAGCAACTTTTGGACTGATTTAGAAGCCGGGTACCCCCTTTATGGTTATTAACATAATATTAACACATGGAATAATGGTATTTATTCGAAGTGTTAAAATGCCTGAAACTCAACCAAATAGATACCCGATCGCCATAATCCTTAAAATCTGAAGTTATCTTTCCGGACGGATTGTGGTGAGATTAATGAAATGCTTTTTCATTAATCTAAAACCAGATGCACGGAGTTAGTGTTAGCATGCTATCTGTTTTGCATGTGGCATTCACGATGCGGTACTACTCATATTTTCGGCGATATGTGACACTGTCACGCAACTACCATGGTTTTGAACAGGAATTGAGCAGCGCAGTCGTGTTCAACGAGATGGTCAGGACAGAGTTTAATATCCTGCAGATTCAGAGTTGTCGGGTACAGCCGGGAAGTGTCAAACCGGCAAAGGGCCGAATGCTCCACATTCAACAAACCACCCCTGGTTAGTTGAATCCTTTGCCGGTTTTCACGAAGAATAGCATTTACCCAGCGAGTAGTGATCAGTCCTGCTCGACATTTTTATGTCCAGATATGAAGAGCTAAAAAATTTCTGGTTAAAAGCAATTTTCCTGCCCGTATGGAAAAACGCCGGGTACCGCAGTTGTTAAGATGGTTGTCACCTGAACAAACGGATGATTTTATGAAAATTATTGAGGTCAGCTACGGCCCCACTGATGGAGTATCCATTAGTGGTTTATATCTGCGAGAGACGACAACCACTCAAAAATCCGGCGCACTTTTAGGCGGTGGACTATCACAGTCCGGCGTAGTTCTGGGAGGTGGCGGATACTCTGGTAGCGAAACAAATCAGACGGGGCGATCGGCTATTTTTGCGCCTCCTCAGGGCAAAACAGCAGAACCGGATATATCGAGAATGCATGAACTGTTAATGTACCTGGCTGTGGGATTCATCGCATTGAACATTCTCACTTATGGTGCATATGGAGTTCTCATTCTCACTGACTTTGAGTTGTCAAAGACAGCAGTAGAGTTATTTGAAAGTTCGTTTTACTTTTATATGATAATAGGCATTGTCGCTGCCTTATGTATAATGCTAATAGCTCCAAGGGATTATTCTCCAGTCCATATGGAAAACAGGAGAAATGAACTAAGGAACGATGTTTACCTTCGTCTCCGTTATGTCGATACTGACAATATCGTTTTTGATCCCGTAACGCTAACGGGTTGCCATGCTGACAGAGACTATATTTATTCTTTAATTGAGAGCATTATCAGTTAGTTTGCATGGGAAGGCCTTGGCATTATCTGGTCTTCCCTTTTCTATTTGCCGGACTTGATGATATCCATTGGTGTTGAATTTTAAGGTAGCGTAATCGTATCGCTTCTGTAATCTATCCAAGTTTTATATGCCACATATAAACATGATGCCGGTAGATTTAAAAAATAACATATCTCTATCCCATCTTTCATCTTTTCCATTAAATGGGATATCCCGGCATCTCTGAAGTAAACCATGGAAATAACATACCAGACCCTTATAAACGGCATTGTAAGTATGTAGTGGAATGCAACGCTTGACACGAAAAAGACTGAAGATGTTAAAAGATATAGTATTCGTGAGATAGTGGTTGGCGCATAGTAGTTTACGAAGCCACTTACAACCCTTAGGGCTTATATTTCATGCTGCCCCTTTAAAACCAAAGATAACATTCACGAAATCATCTTAACACTGAGGTTTTCAAAAGGATTTTTTTTCATTCTTTGTACCCTTTCATAGACATTCAGTGTTTATCCGGGTTTTTTGGTTCCTGTTGATTTCATATTTAAAAACACCCCCCTTACGTAAGAAATAAAACCTGGTAGGATATTCATATCAACTAGTCCATTTTTTAAATGAGGGGTTAATTTCATGGAAAGTACAGCACTTGTTCCTCTTGGCGTGTATCAACACTGTGCAATGGCTTCTGTAGCCTACGTGGAACACCGTCGAACAATGGGCAGGAATCTGGGGGAGCTGGCCTATGCAAAAGCCTTTTTCAGAGCATTAACGGGTAAGGCTCAAATTACATCGAGTGATGTCCGTCAGGTCGATGCATCTTATGACCCGTCAGTTCGCGGTGAGTCGACAAAAATGGATTACATGCGTGCTATCGATCTCCTTATTGATACGCGTGGAGAAGTCTTTACCCTGCCGCTCTCATGGTCTGTGGCTGTTGCGATGTTTCCAGGCATACAGAACCGGGTATCACAGCGACGCGATCACCGTGAAAAAATTATGGAACTGCGTGACCAGCGTAAGACCACCAGCCATTTGCAATCAAAAGAAATATCGTTCCAGAACGCTAAGACCGTTTCAAGCCAGCGCCTCATTTTCTGCCGTCCAGGAGAGCATAAACAATGGCTCAGGGACTGGCACGATGAGATCCACGGTCAGTGTCTTCGTGAAAGCGATATCTACATGATGCTAAGAACATGGTGGTCAAAATTTTGGGTTACCCGATATCGTAGTGATTATATCTGGTGCAATTCATTACATGAATTACTTGACGAAATTGATTATGTCCTTAGCTCAATGACTTTATTGGAATACAATTTGTGTGTCTCAGCATTGCCATTGAGTATTGCTTTTCAGTCAGATAAATGAACTTGTAAGTTAACTGGTGTACTTTTTAAGAAATTACGGCATGATGAGCCAATATATTTTTATTGTAATTTGTGAGTGTTTATATTTTAAATTCCACGGCATCCCGAAAACATTCAGAAAACACCTCGGTAATGTTTTTTGTTCTTGTTTTAAATAAAAATAGACTCTTGATGCACAGTTTTTATTTAGTATGATGGACTCTCTATCCGGGCAATTGATTTGTAGCAAATGTTAATATCGAGGTGATTTAAATGGCTGACTATTATTCAAATTCTGCGTTTGTTATTGAAGCTACACCAGCGCAAAGTGAAGTTCTGTTAGAAGCAATGCATGAGTTGTTTGAGCCTGACAATGATTTTATTCAACGCATTACATCTGGTGATAGCCATGACGGTCTTTCTGAAATGGAACGTGTTGTGCGTCACTGTGTGCTGAATCACCCGGACAAAACTACAGTTGAAGTTATTGAAGACTGCGATTGGTCATTTGATGGTGAAATATGTTCTGAGGGTTTCCTTGTCCACAGTGATTGCGGTAATTTCAATTCAGAGCATGCAGCGCTTTTTGCCCAGGCTTCTCTAATTGCCTTCGGGAAAGATGAGCTTTTATCTTTTCAGATATCTTATACATGCGATAACTTCAGACGTACTGATGGTTATGGCGGTGCTGCCTGCGTAGTTTCCCGTGAATTTATTCGCTGGACGGGGAATTACGATTTTCTTGAAGCTGAAGAAACCGCCTTTACTGAACGCATGCACTATTACTTCTGTTCTTTTACTGAGGTTATCGGTGAGCTGGAATGTCCTGTGACTTTCATTCTATGTTGCCCGTCTAATGTAGATGCATCTCAGCGCTATAATGAAATATTGCTTAACTATCGAAGTGGTGGAAAAACCAATATCGACGGTAGCATTAAATTTTCCTCTTGTTCATCTCTCAAAAATGCCCTCCTGGAGCCTGTTACTCCGGATGAGTACCGGGTGATGGCAAAGTACCTTAAGGTGATGTGATCCACGGAGGCGGGAATTGGTCTCCCGCCTCTTAACACACTATTTAACTGAAACTCCGGTGACTAGATGACAAAACAAATTTTACCTGCTGAACTGGCCGAAATTGTAACCGCTCTACTGGTTAAACCTGAACTGCTGGGCGAACTGGACACACGTGTCGCTCATCAGGAGTTCATGAAGGCCATAGGATGTGTTGTAGCTGATTTCTGTGGTGGTATCGTTAACGGGGTGACTGACGGAGATATATCGAGTCCCTATCTTTCAGATGTCTACAGCACACCCTGTCTGCATATTGAAGCAGATGACCGTCTCCCTTCGCTGGAGCAAAATGTCTGGGCAAACTATCACATTGAAGGCTGGAAAGAAGCTGATGTTCTGGAGGCTGTATCTGTTCCTGCAACAGTGAAATCACAGCGAGCAGATATTCAGGGGATGTTAAGTAATGCCGGTCTTGCACTGGGTATCGAACAGCAGTTAAAACTCAAAATGGCAGACTGGCGAATTGCGGAAGGCTGTGAGCTGTTGCATGAGGAAGACGGAAGGCCTTACACCGCTACCCTCCATATAGCAAACCAGATATCACTTGAACTTGAGGACGAGTCTGGTGAGCCATCCTTTGGTGTACGGCTGGAGATTAACCACGGTGTCCCTGCTTTGCATCTTAACGTGGCCGGAGGTGATATCCTCCTGCATATGCATGTAGCACAGGGTGGCTTGATTCTGACGCCGGACCACTCCGGGGTGCAAATTGGTAGTGCTGAGCCTGATCGTCATTCCTACCATGATGATGCATCCCTGCTTGTGCGGTCATAATCTTAATACTATCCCGTTGAGCCAGGTGGCTGGTTCGGCGGGACAGGTTATCCACCAGCATCGAAGAAAGAGTGGTTCACATTCAGTAAAAGTAACTTTCACAAATGGCCCCCCAAGGAATATCGGGGCGGGTTTACGCACTGGCGACGGGAAGCATGCGGGCGGGGTTACATCAGGCGGATGTACGTCACTACCGTGACTTCTGTTTCTGTAGTGTTGTACCACTCCCGTAAATCACATTCCGCTGAAGGTAGATATCCGCGACGGATTTACCCCCCAGTTTTTTCAGAACCCGATTGATATGGTCCTGGGATGATCGTTTGGTGATTAATAATTCAGACGCTATGTCCACATCGGAATGGCCACAAAGTACGAGACGCGCTACGGTGAATTCCTGATTAGTCAACCGGACAATATTAACTGCTGGTGGACATGCAGAGTTATTGATCGTTTTCAGTACTTTAGCGATAAACACATTCATTTCGGTTGTGATATCGATAAACTGTGAGGCATTCTTTCGGTCACATTCTATTGAACTGCGCATCAGATAGCAGACACGTGCACCGTATTGATAGAGCTTCCTCAGTGAATGTAAATTTTCCTCACGTAGTGGGCATTCAATGAAAAATACATGGTCCTTACGGACCTTATGGCTTCTGAGGTCATCCGCTGATAGTTGGTATACGGTGATCTCATACTTTCTGAGTATTAACTCAATTCCAGCAAACAGAAACTGGTTGTCCGTAATGACGTAAATCATGCTCTCTGTCACTCCATGTATAGTATCCGCTCCGTCTGTGAATGATACACGGTGACGGTAGCTAATACTGTCATGATTTTAGCGTTTAAAGCTTCCTTTTGATCTACGTTGGTCTTTCAGATATGACACCAGTGAATACACAGCGATGAAAAGAAGTACAATAGCGGCCAGCAGTGCAAACAGGTTAGACATCATGTATCTCCGGATGAATGGGAACAGTAACTAAATTACCCTACCACTAAGAAAATTCCTATCAATGTTGATTTCTTTACATATACCCACCTGATGATGGTATGTGCAATACATAAATATTTAGTGTTTATGAAAAGAGTCTGAGATAACGAAAATGAGGGTTTATAACCTGGGTGAGTATTAATTGCCTCTAAAAAACAGCTCAGAGAGGCGCGTTAAAATTTTTCTATTATTGCCGGGACCGTCGCCAACGGCGCGATGTATTCCGTATTAAAACTGTCAAGAGCTGCGAAGAATGAGCCAGTGACAGCGGGCAAGTCATCGAGAAAACCGGGAGTACGTGACGAACCTTTAGTTTGCTGAGCGAAGCGAACATCATAAAAAGTAACTTTCTTCACCTTCTGTGGCCGATTACCAATATTATTGCCTGAATGGTATAGTCAAACCTGTAGGAAGCTGTTCCCCCATTTTACCAGGAAGAAGATTACGATGAATGTCATTCAGTCCCGTATGCTCTCTGTATTTGATTTTGACGGCACACTAACACGGCATGACAGCTTTATCCCTTTTCTGCGGTTTGCCTTTGGCAATCGGGCTTTTTCCCGTCGTATCGTCACAATGGCTCTTCCCACGTTACGCTGTATGGGGAAGAAGATGACACGTGATGAACTGAAAGAAATTCTCATCACAACCTTCCTTACTGGGGTTGACGAGAAATGGCTATCCAAAAATGCTGAGAAATTTTGCCAGGTCTACTGGAGTCGGCTTATGCGTCCTGCAGGCCTGATGGCCGTGGCGAATGAAGTGAATTCCGGCGCGGAAGTGACATTATGTTCTGCTTCACCAGAAATGGTACTCAGGCCATTTGCCGACAGGCTGGGCATCAAAGTGATAGGCACACAGCTTGAGGTCAAAGAAGGGATACTTACCGGGCGTATCAGTGGGCATAACTGCCGGTGTAGCCAGAAAATTATCCGGCTGGAAAAAGAGTACGGTCCTTTGAAAAATTATCATCTGCGGGCATGGGGAGACACACGAGGGGATTACGAACTACTGTCAGCTGCAGCCGACCCTCACTGGCGGCACTTCCATGCGACCTGGCGTCGGGGAAAAGTTCCTTTCGAACTACCTATCCGGTAAATTATCGCCCCTTTCCGGGGCGAAGGCTCACAGAATACCCGCTATTTTTGCCTGATCCAGCCAGTCTTTAAACTCTTCCAGAAGTTGCTCGTACAGCTCCTCATCCTTCACCGTTGCGAAGTTATCGATGGCAAAGAAGTTGCTGTTATCGATTCGCCGATCGCTGAAGGTATCCAGTTTTTCGAGAATACCGTAATTTGAACCGCCGAGGCCCACAAATTTCCAAAAAATGGGGTAGTTGGCCGAGCGGCGTATGGCTTCTTTGATTTCACGGGTTTTACTAATCCCGCCATCCGTAATGCAGACAACATAAACGGGCAGTATGCTGTCCTTGAAGAAGTCGATCACCTCATTCATGACCGGCGGCTCGTTGTTTGTCCCGCCCAGGCCCGGAAGGATTTCCCAGGCAGATCGTTTACCCGTGTTCTGGATAGCCGCAACATATCCGTCAAGATTGTCCAGGGTGACGTCAGGGTATTTCTTGTGACGCTCAGCAAAGCCCCACACATCCATCGTACCGTCATCATCGAACTGGACTGACAGGACGGCTATACGGTCGAGAACGGACTGCACATGTCCCTTTTTAAACTGACCGGTCATAGAGCCTGAGGCATCAAGAACAAAAGCGACTCTGGCTTCAACCGTCTCCAGCTTGTGTTTGGCAAGAGAAACACTGGCTTTTTTTGCCAGACTGATAAGCGCGGGGGCTTTCCCTTCCAGTTTTTTCTCCAGACTGATCCGGGCTGGTTGCGTTGGGGTATCTTCTGGTTGTGCGACATCGACACCATAGCTGACGGCAAGTGGCTCCAGTCCACCGTTAAACCCCTGCCCCTGAGCACGGAGTTTCCATTGCCCCTGATGACGGTAAATCTCGCCCATAATCACCGCTTTCTCACTACGGCCCTTCAGGTCGACATTGAATTCAGCGATGCCGGTTGCCGTCAGCCGGAGTTGCGAGAGTCCGCTGATCGTGTCATTGCCATCTATCACCAGCGTTATAGCGATTTTCTGAATGGTTTCGGGAATGCGTTCCAGCGCAAGTTGAAGGTTCGCATGCTGGTGGCCGGGAAGCAGTTTTACAGCTCCACCGGCAGCACTCCGATTGTTGTAGAAGATAAAGTCTGCGTCACCGGTGACTTTCCCGTCAGCATTCAGCATAAACAGGCAGGTTTCTGGTTCACTACTAAAACTGTACGATGACAGATAATCAAGTCTGAGCGTCAGGTCCGTAGTATGTAGTGGAATATTCTGTCCTGATTGTAATTGCATCTGATCCCTCTTTAATTTTGAGCAATATTCATTCAGTAAGCTGATATAAAAAACCCCGGACAGGCCGGGGTTTCGTTGGGGTTATTTATCAGATGTTGATGCCATGCTGTTGCGCCAGCGCACCCAGGCCACCAGCAAACCCCTGCCCGACTGCTTTAAATTTCCACTCAGCGCCATGGCGATAGAGTTCGCCGAAAATCATTGCGGTCTCCGTCGACGCATCTTCAGACAGGTCAAAGCGGGCAATCTCAGCGCCGTTATCGTTGTTCACAACACGCATGTAGCTGTTGCTGACCATACCGAAGTTCTGTTTACGGGCTTCAGCTTCATGAATAGTGACAGCAAACACCAGTTTTTTAACGTCAGCGCTGACTTTAGCCAGCTCGATTTTGACCTGCTCATCGTCTCCGTCGCCTTCACCCGTGCGGTTGTCACCCTGGTGCTGTACCGCGCCGTCCGGGCTGGTGGTGTTGTTATAAAAAACGAAGTGCGCGTCGGACAGCACTTTTCCATCTTCGCCGACCAGGAAGACCGAGGCATCGAGGTCAAATGCCTGACCATCGGTAACACGCGCATCCCAGCCCAGACCAACCAGTGCCACATTCATGGAAGGGGCTTCTTTGGTCAGAGAAACATTACCGCCTTTTACGAGAGAAACTGCCATTTTATCGCTCCTGCTTATCGTTGACGTCGGGGCCGGATGACCAACCCCGCGTGAAAATAGTGAGAAAAGTAACTTTATTATCAGGATGCGTTGATGCCGTACTGCGCACAAACGGAACCCAGACCACCGGCATAGCCCTGGCCGACTGCACGGAACTTCCATTCCGTATTGTGGCGATACAGTTCACCGAACAGCATCGCGGTTTCGGTGGAGGCATCTTCAGTCAGATCATAGCGGGCGACTTCTGTCTGATTGTCATCATTTACCAGACGGATGAATGCACCAGATACCTGACCGAAACTCTGGCGACGGGCCTGGGCATCGTGAATGGTCACGACGAAAATGATTTTGTCCACATCAGCAGGGATCGCATCCAGTTTGATTTTCAGGGATTCATCATCGCCATCACCTTGACCGGTACGGTTGTCGCCGGTATGGGTGACTGAACCGTCGGAAGATTTCAGGTTGTTGTAGAAAATAAAATCGGCGTCGCCACGAACCTTGCCATTTGCGGCCAGCAGGAATGCCGAAGCATCGAGGTCAAAGTCCTGACCATCGGTAGAGCGGGCATCCCAGCCAAGACCGACGAGAACATTTTTCATTGTCGGGGCTGCTTTGCTCAGTGAAACGTTGCCGCCTTTAGATAGTGAAACACTCATCAATTTATCCTCTTTCGTTAATCACATACTTATTATTAAACAGCCGGAGATCAGCTTTCTTTATTTTCCGCTTCCGGTTTTTCAGGGAAGATAACGCTGGCAAGAATACCGAGCGCCAGCACGCCTAATACGACATACAGGCTGGTGGTTGCGGACAGGCTGTAGCCATGGTGCCAGATATGGTCGGAGGCATTCAGGCCAAGCTTAAACGCAATAAAGAACAGCAGGACGATAACCGCCTTTTCCAGCTGAGACAGATACTGCTTCAGAGCTTCCAGCACAAAATAGAGGGTACGGAGACCAAGGATAGCAAACATCATTGCGCTGTAGACAATCAGTGGCTCACGGCTGACCGCAATGATTGCCGGAACGGAGTCGAAGGCAAACATGACGTCAGAGAGTTCAACGACCGCGACACACAGCATAAGAGGCGTCGCATACAGGGCGGCTTTTTTTACCCGTCCAATGCTCACATCGTTGTTTTCGGGTTTCGCCAGCTCGGCATCAACTTCTTTCTGGGTTAACAGGAACGCATGTCCGGACAGTTTCGGCCAGATAGGGAAGAACCGTTTGACCAGGCGATAGGCGAGGTGCTGGGAGTAGTCCTCAATTTCATCGCCATCATCACCGCTTTTCAGCATCATGACAGCAGTCCAGGCAACGACCACGGCAAAAACCAGTTCGACATAAGGGCCAAGGCTGAGCAGACCGGTACCAATCGCAACAAAGATCCCCCTGAAGACGATGGCCCCAACGATCCCCCAGTACAGTACACGGTGGCGATAACGGTCTGGCACTGAGAACCACGAGAAGATGGCCATCATGACGAAGAGGTTATCAACGGACAGGACCTTTTCAAGCGCATAACCCGTGACAAACAGGCTGGCAACTTCTGCACCGTGATGGATATAGAGGAAACCGGCAAATGCCATCGCAACGATAACCCAGAAAACGGACCATAAGGCCGCACTCTTAAGGGAAATTGGCTTGTCATGGCGATGCATGAACAGGTCAATAAAGATGGCGCCGACCGACAGCGCGATAAAAACAATCACTGTTTCAGTCGGAAAACCGATGTGTGTGGAAACCATAGCGTACCCTTAGCGGATGTTTATCAGAGGCCGAATTCAGTCGGGTCGAAGCCCAATGAACGGGCAATTTCACGAACGGCGTTTTTCTCATCCTCGTCAAAATTACCGTCGCTTTTTGCAACAGCAATACCGACACGGACTGCCAGCTGAGCCGCTTCAGGCTGGTCTTTCAGCGCGAGGATGTATTTCATCGTCTCGCCTTTACCAATTTCGAGATCAAAGTCGAAGCTGGTCACCAGTTTGTTGAAGAATTCGATAACCTCAGTCGTTTCAAAAACTTTCAGTTCTTCTGATGCCCGCAGAAAGCCAATCATTTTCTGCTTTTCTTCAGCGCTGACGCCGTCACTGGAAACCGCGATACGTGCGCATACCGCGACTGTACCCTGCATAAATTTCTTGTTTTTGTAACGGCCAACCTGGCGGGTCAGCTCATCACGGCCTGAGGTCAGTGCCCCTTTAACTTTGTCGAAAAAACTCATTTTCCGTTCCTCATCAATTTGGTTATTTAGAACCTTTAGACCAGCGAAACCCCCAGCCAAAGGCCTTGTCCATCTCCTCCTGGCCTCTGAAGAACTGGTTAATCCGTTCTACGCGAATTGACCCGTTGTCATTCACCAGACGGGCAATTGCGCACAGAGTACGTTTGTTATCTCCCTCGGTCAGACGGGTTTCAATGGGGGGCTGGTCCGGTATATGGAGCGTCACCACACCGTCAGTTTTATCCCAACTGGGTACGCCCTGGTAGATGAAGGCATAAATCAGAACCTGATTGATTTGCTTCCACTCCCGTCCGTTAATATGCAGCCATTCGCCATCCATGGCCTCCCCGGTACGATCATCGCCCTGAAGCTGAACATAGGGCTCGTTATGATAGTTGCCAAAGGCATTGCCGAGTGCCTGGATCACGGACTTGTGACCATCCTGAAGTTTGACGAACGCGCCCAAATCAAGGTCAATCGCTTTGCTTGAGCCAAACATCCCTCCGAGTAAGCCACCGGAGCCGGAGCCACGATGCCAGTTAAGGTTGATGCGGATCTCGCCAAAGTTGTCCTTCTTGGCAAGGCTGATAGCCGGTTTCTCTTTGGTCAACGAGACCTTGCTTAGGCTCACCTTATTTGGTGCAGGAGCCGGAGGCGGTGCGACTGGCGGCGGAGAGGCTGGTGCGGCATCATCAGAGACGTTCACACCAAAGTGTTCAGCCAGTGGTTTGAGACCACCATTAAACCCCTGGGCAATAAACCGGAATTTCCATTCAGCATTTCGCCGATAGAATTCGCCGAGGATAAGTGCGGCCTCCTGCCGTCCAGTCAGTTCAACCTGCCCGCAGATCAGTTGAGAAGCACCACTTTCAACCAGGATAGAAAGATTATTCAGGGTCGAGACGGTATGGCTGCCGTCACAGGTCACCGTAAAAGCGACTTTCTGTACCTCAGATTTGAGGCGGCTCAGGTCAACGATAAAAGAGCTGTTATTTCCCTCAGGATGATAACTGACAGTGCTGTCGTCGTTACGAGGCTGTCCGTAGAAGACCATATCCGCGTCTCCCTGCACTTTTCCGGCAGCAAACAGACGGAACGCGGAGGCATCAACGGGGCCACCTGAAAGGATCCGCACGCGGAGTTCCTGAGCGGGAACGGGGGCATTTCCCCCTGGCGTCAGGTTCATGCGCTGACCACTGTGTTAATGATGTCAGGGTACATATCATCGATCGTGCGTCCACTGCTGGCTTTCCCGTGGGCGGTAAAGTCCCAGTTGCCGTTATTACGGCGGAGTGAGGCAATAATAATGCCAGTATGCGCTCCCTGCTCGGTCAGTTTGTATCGGGCCAGTTCTTTGTTGGTCTGATCAACAACACGGCAGAAAGCGTTATCAACATCATTAAAAGACTGCCCACGGAAACTGTTAACGGTGAAAGCCAGATATTCAACCTTTGCAGGCAATTGGCCGAGATAGACATTGATGACCTCATCGTCACCGTCTCCCTCACCCGTCAGGTTATCGCCGGTATGTACCACGGAGCCACAGGTCGATTTCAGTTTACGAAACCATATTGTGTCAATTTTATTACCGGCACTGTCCAACAGAACGCAACCCGCGTCCAGATCGATAGAGTCATTGCCGCCAAAAATGTTGCCAAATAATCCTTTTTTCTTTACCGGATCCCATCCCAGACCGAACTTAAGTTGGCTGAGTGCGGATGATTGTTTGCTGAGTGATACCGTCTGGTTTTTACTTAAAGAAACCATATTCATTCCTTAAAAGGTATTGACTGAGACATTGTGAAATTAGTAGTAAAGCAGGCACCATCAAAATCATATCATGACAAAGTTCACCTGCAAGACAAAAACGGGTAGGTTTTCATAATTTACTTTTAATTACATTCCGGACTAACGAATTAAATTAGCGTAACCAATTGATAGTATTCAAAAATATATAGTTGTTCTCAAAATCATAAACAGCCAGAGTTTATCATATTATGATTGACATGGTTCGGAGGTATTCTTAGACTCATGTATCAGTAAAACTTTTTCCTCTCTTCAGGCAAAAATAATAAAAGATGAAAAACAAAATTTGGTTTATGGAAGGTTTGTCCTCCCAGCGAGACATTATTCTCGGTGTGAAATCTTTTGCAGATAAACACAATAAAGATATTCTGGTTTTATCTTCTCACCGGAATGAACGAAATGAAATTCTCTCTGTTTCAGATCTCTCATTAATCGAACCTAAAAATGAAGATGACCGTCTTTCTTTCATTCACTCCGTCACGATGAACCATGGCATTAATGCGATTCATACCGGGCGAAACTGTAAATGGTTTGAAAGTCAGCGAGATGCCATTCAATCCCCGTCCGTGAGTCTGACAACAGGCGCGACCGGAACTGAATGGTTCGAGCTCGCTGACGAAAAAGTTACTTTCTCGGAGTACATGACAAAAAATGGACTCCCGGTTGTGCCGTCTGTGCGGGTCAACTCTCCCGATGAACTGAGTCATTTGCTCAGCCACTCCCCGTATCCTTCTGATCGTCTCTGTATTAAGCCCGTAACCGGTATTTATGGCATGGGATTCTGGCGTTTTGATGACGAGATTTCACCGGTCGCGTTTCTGAATAACCCCGACAGCCGGGTTATCCGTCCGTCACAGTATCTGGCCGCACATGCCCAAATGGAGACCTTTACACCTCAGGTTCTGATGCCTTATTTACCGGGGCCTGAATACTCCGTAGATATGGTGGTAAGTCAAGGGACTGTCCTGGCCGCCGTCGGGCGGCGTAAGGAGGGCGTGCTCCAGCATCTGGAGAATGAAGGGGAAGCGATTGAACTCGCCATCGCCTGCGCCCGCTTAATGAACGCCGACGGAATGGTCAACGTCCAGACCCGGCATAACGTTGAAGGCAATCCCCTGCTGCTTGAAATAAACATGCGCCCGTCAGGGGGCATTGGGTATACGCAGCACAGTGGCGTGAATCTGCCGGGTCTGTATGCCTTCCATACACTGGGGTTGATGGATGAGGATCAGGTCAGGCAGTCAGCGAAAACTGATTTTTCGCCTGCAGTCGTCCGCTCTGTCACCGACGTCATTCGCTACCCGGCATTATTGACCAACAGAATCGATTAATGGAGATAAATATGTCAGTAATGGATGGATGTTCCGTTTATCAAAAGACATTATCTTGTGGGCGGATTGAGGTAAGCAGCGAGGTGACCGATTATCCTCTTACTGATCTCTTTGATATCGCCGAACGGCGGAATCCTAAACGCGCATTTCTGTTTGTCAGTAAAGTGCTGGGTCGCCATATTCCTGTCTCGCCTCAGGTCATGCGCAACGTTTACACACAGCTGGCGGAGCAGTTCCTTGGGACACTGGACGGGCCGGTGGTCTTTATCGGGATGGCCGAGACGGCTGTTGGCCTTGGGGCGGGAGTGTTTGATGAGGTGCGTAAGCATCACCCTGATTGTGTCTATCTGACATCAACCCGCCATCCGGTCGATGGCGAACTGCTGTGCGAGTTTAAAGAAGAGCACAGCCATGCCACTGACCACCTGATCTACTGTCCCTCCACACCGGATATGCGGCGCACAGTGGCAGAAGCTCAGACGCTGGTGCTGGTGGATGATGAAGCCACGACGGGGAAAACGTTTCTCAATCTTCTGGCCTCATTACGTGCATCGGGTGCACTCCGGAAGGTACGACGGGTTATTGCTGTCACGCTGACTGACTGGAGCGGAGAGGCCCTCAGTCAGAACAGCCCCCTGCCCGTTCACGCTGTATCGCTCATCTCAGGCAACTGGCGCTGGACACCCGAACCGGATGCCCCGCTGCCCGTCATGCCCCCGGTTAATGTGACCTCCAGGGGGAACGTCCCGATCACCGGCAAACAATCCTGGGGGCGACTCGGGATGCAGATACCGGCCAGTGACCTGGGCCTTAAGGTTAAGGTTTCGCACGGGGAAAATATTCTGGTGCTGGGCACCGGCGAATTCGTCTGGGAACCGTTCCTGCTGGCTGAACGTCTGGGATCGGCGGGCGCTCAGGTCCTTTACAGTTCCACCACCCGATCACCGATTTCAACCGGCTTTGCAATCCAGTCCGCCATTGCTTTCAGCGATAATTACGGCCTGGGTATCCCGAATTTTGTCTATAACGTCGCCCACCAGCGGTTTGACCGCATCCTGCTTTGCACAGAAACTCCGGCGTCGAGCGTGGACCCCCGCCTGCTTGAGGCGCTTTCCGCCGTCGCTCCTGCCGTAGAGGTGATTACCTATGAATAAGCCCGTCGTATTCAGCGACCTCGATGACACCCTGTTCCAGACCCGCCGAAAAATGGTGGATGAACTTGCCCTTGAACCCTTCCGGACCGGCGCACTGGATCGCAGTCTCACACCTCGCAGCTTTATGACCGAAGAGCAGGCCATGCTGGTGGACTGGTTGCTGGAGCATGCGGATCTCATTCCGGTGACGGCCAGAGGAACGGAAGAAATCAGCCGGGTGCAGATCCCCTTCCGTTCCTGGGCCGTAACCACTCATGGTGCGGTGATCCTTCGTCCTGATGGTACGCCAGACCGCGACTGGAAAGCCCATATGCTGGAGAGCCTGTCCTCCTACGCCGACCGCTTAACGTCAATGCAACATATCATTACCGAACTCATGGAAGCACGGGGCATCAATGCCTGGGCACGGCTCAACTACGAATATGATGGTACGCCGGTGTATCTGGTCATGAAGCACTGCGACAGCACGAAGCTTGATGAACTGAACGCTATCGGGGATGAGATCGAGCGCGTCTTTTCGACCGAAGGGTTTTACATCCACCGCAACAGCAACAACATTGCCTGGTTACCCTGCCCGGTAGAAAAAGGACTGGCCGTTTCCTGGTTGCTGGAAAAACTCCGTCAGGAGCGCGGGGTTTTCCCGGTGATAGGGCTGGGTGACAGCCTGAGTGACCATCGGTTCATGAAACTGTGCAGCTGGTTTGGTCTCCCACGCCAGAGCCAGTTTGCTGAGGCTATTTCACAGCATATTTTTGGAGAGCAATAACATGTCTCACATCACTTCGTTTTCTGGTTCGTATCAACCGGACGATGTTCAGTTTTTGCTGAAACCCATTGCTATGGAGATGACGCCGGTTGACCTGAAGGAAGAACTGATTCAGTCAGGGAAAATGCATTACTCCGACATGCTGAGTCAGGAGCCTGAGCCAACCCGCTGGCATCTGGATCTTTTCACCCGTGCGCTGGACGCGGGGGCAGCACGGCTGGCGCGGGAGGTCTCTCAGCTTAGCCGTGAACTGGCCTTACGCGCCGGTGATGACCCCGTGGTTCTGGTCAGTCTGGTCAGAGCCGGTGTCCCTCTTGGTGTGATGCTCCATCAGGCGCTACGGGCAATGGGAAAACGGTCTTACCATTACGGTATCAGCATTATCCGCGATCGGGGTATTGACGCTGCGGCGCTCGACTACATCGAATCACGTCATGGCACAAAGGGCATTGTGTTTGTCGACGGCTGGACGGGAAAAGGAGCCATTACCGGCGAATTGTCACGCACGCTGAAGGACCGCCCCGGCTACCCGGCACAACCTCGTCTGGTTGTGCTGGCAGATCCCTGCGGATGTGCCTGGCTTGCCGCCAGTGACGATGACTGGTTGATCCCATTCGGTATCATGGGTGCTCCTGTATCAGGTCTGATTTCACGTTCTGTCTGGGCCGAAGAAGGCCTGCACGGGTGCGTGGTATGCGACCACCTTCAGTCTTTTGAATGCAGTCAGCTGCTGGTGGACACGGTAGCAAATTTCCGGGAACAATTTGACGGACAAGACCTGCCACCTACCGGCTGGGACGTCGGGAACAATGCAGCGCGCTGGCAGCTGAGCAGGGACGTCATCGGAGGGCTGGCTGAACAGTATGAGGTGGACAGTATTAACAGGATCAAACCGGGCATCGCTGAAGCGACCCGGGCGGTTCTGCGTCGTGTGCCAGATCATGTGTTTGTCCGGCAGATGGATGACCCGGATGTCGCGCTTCTGGTCGGTCTGGCAAAAGAGAAAGGCATCGCGGTGACGGAAGCCGGGGATGCTCTCGGCCAGTATCGTGCAGTTACCATCATCAAAAAGGTACGCTGATGAAAAAACAATTCACCCCATGGGAACTGGGCGCAACGCTGTACATGCCTGCAACCCGAAAGGATCTTGTTGAAGTGGTGCTGGACGGGAAAATACCCGGTCTGCGGTCTCTGGTGGTGTGCCTGGAAGATGCCGTCAGCGAACATGATGTTCCTTTTGCTCTTCAGAATCTCTCACTGTTTTTGCAACAGCTGAATGAAGCTAAATTTCGCCACGGAAACGACGAATGGCCGTTGGTCTTTATTCGCCCCCGTCATCCGGACATGGGGCGCTGGCTGACAACGAATGTGGATCTTAGTGCGGTCGATGGTTTTGTCCTGCCAAAGTTTACCCGCTCCACGCTGCCGGTGTGGTGGGACATTATGGCCGATACCGGGTTGAGCATGATGCCGACACTTGAAACCGAAGATGTCTATGACGTGCTGAAAATGCAGGATCTGGCCTCTGAGCTGTCGAACCACGCCTGTCGGGAACGTATTATTGCACTGCGTATCGGGGGGAACGATTTGATGAACGTGGTCTCTCTGCGACGTCCACGGTCTTTGACTCTTTATGACACGCCGATGGGATATGTCATTAAAATGCTGGTTTCGGTATTTGCCCCGCGTGATTTTGCGCTGACGGCCCCCGTGTGCGAACACATTGATGACCACGGGATTATGGCGCGTGAGCTGGCGATGGATATTGCTCACGGGCTGGTGGGGAAAACAGCAATTCATCCGGACCAGATCAGTATCATTGAGGGGGCACTGAAGGTTTCTCCAGGCGAACATTCTGACGCACTGCGAATTCTGAACTCCACGCAGGCGGTCTTTAAATCACAGGGTGCGATGTGTGAACCGGCGACCCACCGGCGGTGGGCTCAAGGCATCCTGGCCCGGGGCCAGGTTTACGGACTGACGACCGGACAGAACACAGACGGGATCAGGCTGCTCCCGTTCTCTCAACAGCAATAAGGGGCAGTACATGGGATTCAGATTCAGGAAGTCGATCAGTATCATTCCCGGCGTCAGGATAAACCTGAGTAACGGCACGCCCAGTCTGAGCATCGGCCCGCGCGGGGCGTCTCTTTCTGTTGGAAAACGTGGCACTTATGCCAATCTGGGACTTCCCGGTACCGGGCTGAGTTACCGTACACGAATAGACCAGACTGCACGGGGGCGTCAGGACAACAGTACGCAGACAGTTCCGGGGGTGAGGGAAGATCTTGAGCAGGAAGCTGAAAGACTGATGTCTGTCCTGAATGCCATCACGAATATTCATGAACTCTCCCCGTCTCCGGCTGACGGAAACACCTGGGCATCGCTCGAAGCGCATTATCTTCAGCTCCATCAGGGGGAATTCGACCTGCCCGCGCCCGTACGTCCGTCAAAACCTGAGTATTCCCCCCTCCCGCACGCTCCTGATGAACATTCCGGGCGAGGTTTTCTGGGTGGACTGTTTGAAACCGAATCCGCCCGGATTGAGCGACAGAATGCTAACCATAGTCGGTGGCAACAGGAAGTCGCAGATATTGATCGAGAAAACACGCTTCTTCAGCACCGGTATGAGACACAACGTGTGGCCTGGGCTGAACAGTATGCAGAATGGCAATTCCAGGCCCAGGAGCATAAGAAGAAATCAGCACTTTCGGTGGCCGGTACCCGCGCACAATTCCGTACTGACGCCCGATTCTTTGAAAACTGTCTCGCAGAGGTGTTCGCGCAGACGGAATGGCCGCGAGAAACCCTGGTGACCTTTGAGGTTCGACCTGACGAATCCACTATCTGGATCGATGTTGATTTACCTGAAATTGAGGATATGCCTGATAAGGTGTATGCCGTCAACGCCCGGGGTACGGATATTACGGAGAAAGCGATGACACAAAAAGCGGTCCGGGGAAATTATGCGAGACACGTCCACGGCATCCTGATGCGTTTAGCTGCTATCGCATTTCAGACCCTTCCGTTTGAGTTTGTCGTGCTTTCCGGCTTTACTCAGAGGGTCAGCAAACATACGGGGTACCTTGAGAATGAATACATTCTTTCCTGCAGGATAGACCGCCATCATATGGAAAAAATAAATTACACGAACCTTGAAGATGTGGATCCTATTGCGGTACTGAGTGTTCAGCCACTTATCCGGAAAATGAGTACCACTTTCCTGTTTCAGCCCATTGATCCTATTACGTTAAATGCAGGCTCCAGTTGACTATGCAACTCAATTCCCGACAGGAACGAATTTATACTCTGGCAAATTTACTGGGTACGGGAAAACCCGTTTCTGCGGAAAAAATCATCGGAACACTGGGTTGTTCCGAACCCACCCTTAGCCGGGCGCTAAAGGAACTTCGCGAATCTTATGCTGCGGATATCAAATACAGTAAGGCTGGTCATTCTTATCAGCTTGTGTCTTTCGGACAACTTGATAAAAAAACATTACGCCGGATGAATGAAGCACTCTCTCAACATGCTGAACTACGGTCTCAGGGTATTTCGACAAAAGTGTTGCTGGATAAAGACCTGAAAACGACGGTCTCATTATCCATTCGACGTCGGATACTTCGGAAAATCGACAGACTAGCGAAACTCACCGGCACATCCCGAAGCGAGGCGGTTGAGACACTGGCTGAAATGAAGATCGAGGACTTTATTAAGGTCCATCAGTTTAAGAACCGTCCTGAGTAGTCCATTCAGGGAAGAAAACCGAACCATAAAAAGTGACTTAACATTCCAGTTGAAAAGAGTCTCGACTCATAACCTGGATGCCGGATGTCCGCTCCCTCCGGTATGCCGTCGTTAACCAGGGTACCAGGTCAAAGAAATCATTCAGAGTTATGTTCAGCCCTCATGGATTCAGGCGCTCTCATTCCCATGGTGATGTGCGGTTCAGCAGGTTATCTATTCGTACCTTGCGTTCCGGCGTTATTGGGGCGTCAAGCTCCTCAATAAACGCCTCAAACTGATTGTCATCGAGGAGGAACAGGCATTGATCAAGCTGAAAGTCCTTTGCTACCCTGCAGGCAACCTCAAGCATAAAATCGGTCCGTGATTTCATTTGAGAAAGTCAAAATCTTCCCGACGCTGAGCTTCCAGACCATGATTTTTCTGAATCGCCAGAATTGTCTGGTCGGCGGCGTGTAATTTATCCTGCAATTCCTGGCCTCCCGCTTCCCCGTTATAAAACGATGGAGGAGTAGAGAGAATGGCCTCCATAACATCCATCAATGACGCGACCTCCTCACCGCTCAGTGTGCCGCAGTCATATATCAGATCGTTATGCAGCTTTGAAATATGTCCTGCCATCGTCATTGAGTACGCCATTCCATTTTTCGCTCTGGGGGTTGACGATGTTTCAGTAAGCAAACGCCAGTATTCGAACACAGATCGGGCAGTGGTGATTAACCTCCGGGTGTATTCCTCTGAGCTAAAAAGACGGGAGCTGACCGTAAAGGGGAGTTTTCCGTTTTCAGCAATATACTGATAGAGCAAAGTAATGGCCTGTGTGGGGTTGGTTCCCAGCAGTTTCATTGTTTCATCCGTGCGTTGTTTGAGTTCGTCATCAATGCGAACGCTGATCTGTGACAGTGCCATACATACTACCCGTGTAGTGAGTTTGCTATACAACATATCACAGTGACATTTGTGTAGCAACTATGCTACACGCTTAGTTCTCATCCTGGACATTTCAGCACAATCGGAAAAAGAGAAGCGTGAGAACAGCCGGGTATTCACATTCAGAGAGACCGGATTTCTGAAAATTTATCCATGGTTCGTTTTTTATCGATACGTGCCTGCCGCCACGCCTGAAAGTCCGGGCGTGTTTCAGCCATCCTGACGACCTCGACAGAGAAAACCTTATATTTGCCCTGCTGCTGGGGCGAGCCAAGCCAGCGGCGAATGGCGGCGTCTGTCCACAGACAGGAGTTCTTAAGCCTGTAGACGGTGATCCATTTTTCTGACCATGCATCAAATCTCTGGCAACGCAGCTGATACCGTCGCTCTTCTTCCCGTCTTTTCCAGTCGCTGTCTGCAGCAAACTTTCGGTGACCAACAAAAATCCCCTGGACTTTGCCCATGTCCTGCCTCCCCCGGAATGTTGTCATTATCAACGGTATCAGGTCAGAGCCGTAACGGCCAGCAGTGCCAGGCAGAATACACCGGACGGCATCTTACCCGGAGAGGTGTCTACTGTATGCGACAAAGTGGTCAACCCCGGAGATGGCCATCTCCACAATTTCTGAATGTCAGCATGACCATCAGTGATAATACAGCAAACGTAAGACAACATACCTCCAAGCCCTGCAAAGCATTTGCTCCGCAGCGCCACGCTCTGCGTGGGTCACGACTGTGCACATTTTCGGCATATTCTTTTTTTCTTTTTTTTTATTTTTTCTCTTTTTTTCACCCGCGCGGGGAGGGCGGCCTGGCACCGTAAAGGGCCTAAGGCCTAGAGGCATGTTGTCTTACGATTGGGTGCGGTTGTCGGCCACTCCCTTTTCGATGATTGTTTCGCCTGAACTCACGCTTTAACATCCATCGCTGGTGGCCCGCCGTCACGGCGAAATTTCTAACTGAGCGAGGTTTGTGTGAGCAACAGAGGCAGAGAAGACAGCGTTACCGATGTGTTTAAATCTCAGGTGCGGAATGCATGCCGTGAACACGGAATGAGTGATCTCATTGCCTCACTGAACGGCCGCGACCAGGATTTTAATGCCGATACCCTGTTCGGAGTATGCGACCGGTTCTTCCTGGTCGAGATGAAATCGTACAACCGTAATGTTCGTGATGAGGCCAAAAAACCTGCTGTCTGCCTTCTCTGCAATGGATTACAGAGAAACTCTCAGGTCCGTCGCTGGCACAAAGCATGTCACTTCTTCATGTGGGGGCGTGTTGTTAAGGATTCGCTTGAAACCCGTTTCACCATCTACCAGGACAGTGTATGTCGGGATTCTGTCCTTCCGAACTGCAGTGGTCTCGGGGAGCCTCCTGAACCAACCATCTATCGGGGGGAAGACCTGGCAAGGGGAGCAGCTTTAGGTACAGCAGGCTTATCAAAACCAGATTTTTTCCATTACCTGTGGTGGCTGTTAAATGGCAGGGCTGTAGATGTAGACGAATTTAAAATCGCGCCCGGTAGCAGGTTAGGTTTCAGTTTGTTTGGTACATCGGATACAACTGGTTCGGTAATCAGTAAAACGTTCAGCACTTACGGTGAACTTGAAATGTGGGCTGACGAGGCATTAAGACGATTACTCAGCACCAGGAGATAACCATCTGAAGATATTGCGCCGGTGTGATCCACGTTTTTGCTGTCGGATACAGTAGACCTTATCCGTGCTTCAGCCAGCTCACGCGATTTAGCGTCAGATTCATTAAACCCGGGTCTGCGGTACCACCGGTTATTTTGCGTCTGATGCCACAACAGCGTCTCCTTTGGTCCTGGACATTATACCTGCTTCACCCTCCCCCCCATTTTCAGTCAGCATAATATCTGCAGACTGTACTTCTCTACCGGCGATGCGTGGTTTAAACATTTCTGCGATCCCCTGATTATTTTGGAGTTATCCACCGGATAGAATAATTAATTAAGATTAATGAGGTTTATACAAAGAACAACAAAGGATAAAAAAGATTAGCGATCGGCTTAGCCCTTTATTCATGCGGCTTTCAGGGGTTCTGTATCATCGCTGGCGGGTAGCTCATCAACGCTGGAGGGCAAATGCTCAACGCTGGAGGGTCAGTAATCAACGCTGGCGGGTTGTTTATCAACGCTGGCGGGTTGTAACTATCAACGCTAGCGGGTATTCTCCATAAGTATCCACAAGCGGGGCTTTTCTCACAATGAACAGTGAAAACAATCAATTACCGTTAATTATCACTGAAATGGAAAAAAGTACGGGCGAAGTTATACAGCTGATCCCCAACTCGAAACAAAGCATCCAACCTAAATCGCTTCTGCGACTGGGTGTATTTGTTCCGACCCTGAAAGATGGCTCTGATTCCATGTCCAGAGGACATCACATCGACGCCACCAGGGAGTTGTGCAGAATGTCCTCTCTCTCCGGAGAAGGTTACGAGAAAATCAGCATTTTCGGCCCGCGCCTTGATATGGATACTGATTTTAAGGTCTGGTTAGGGATTGTGGATTCACTGACCAATAAGTACCTGGAAAAGGACGGCACTGTACGAATGAATTTCATTGATTTTGCATGCAGCTGCGGACTGGCGACAAAGCGTGTCGACTCCCGGTTACGCAAGCGATTCAGTGACTCTCTGACGCGAATTCAGCATACGCATTTCCAGTTTATAAAGCCGTCTTCGGTTGAAGGCAAAAAAATCAAAATTGATATGAGTCTGGTCTCTACCTCTTACTATGATGAGGGAACCGATGAGGTCATCATCAGGCCAAACCCGGACCTGAACACCCTCTACCAGGTCGATGGTAAAACCAGGCTATACCTTAAAATTCTGAAAACCCTGGCACGAAAAGAGTCAGCACAGGCGCTGTACCTGTACCTTGTGGAGTTACCGGATAACTTCTATCGCATTGGCTTTGACCGACTAAGGGAACGGCTGCAACTCACTGCACACAAAGGCTCTCAGAATGCCACCATCAAACGGGCACTGGAGCAACTGGAAGAAGCTGGCTTCCTGAAGTATTCGATCGAGAAATCCCGTGGCGATTATGTGCTTGTCATTCTAAACAGAAATAAGAAAATAGCCTGACTACTCCCGCTCTTAGCTGGCTACCACATACATCCCTTCTTCTCGTGCCCCCCGCACAGATCTGATATCAGGTGGCAATCAGCCACCAGCGTTGATACCCGTGGGCGTTACTGGCCCCGTTTACCCGCCAGCGATGATATCTGTGGTCGCTTCAGGCCCGGTTTACCCGCCAGCGATGATACCCGTGGCCGCTTCAGGCCCCGTTTACCCACCAGCGATGATATCTGTGGTCGCTTCAGGCCTCGTTTACCCGCCAGCGTTGATACCCGTGGGCGTTACAGGCCCCGTTTACCCGCCAGCGATGATATCTGTGGTCGCTTCAGGCCCGGTTTACCCGCCAGCGATGATACCCGTGGCCGCTTCAGGCCCCGTTTACCCACCAGCGATGATACCCGTGGGCGTTACAGGCCTCGTTTACCCGCCAGCGGTGATACCCGTGGGCGTTACAGGCCCGGTTTACCCGCCAGCGATGATACCCGTGGCCGCTTCAGGCCCCGTTTACCCGCCAGCGATGATACCCGTGGCCGCTTCAGGCCCCGTTTACCCGCCAGCGATGATACCCGTGGGCGATGCAGAACCGGTTTACCCGCCAGCGGTGATACCCGTGGGCGTTACAGGTCCGGTTTACCCGCCAGCGATGATATCCGTGGCCGCTGCAGAGCCGGTTTACCCGTCAACGATGATATCTGCGGCCGATGCAGAACCGGTTTACCCGCCAGCGGTGATATCCGTGGGTGTTACAGGCCCCGTTTACCCGCCAGCGGTGATACCCGTGGGCGTTACAGGCCCCGTTTACCCGCCAGCGGTGATACTCGTGGGCGTTACAGGCCCCATTTACCCGCCAGCGATGATATCTGTGGCCGATGCAGAAACGGTTTACCCGCCAGCGGTGATATCCGTGGGCGTTACAGGCCCCATTTACCCGCCAGCGGTGATAACTTTAGGTTAAGTACTTGACAGAAAGGGGTGAAATGTCTGAGCGACCGTTTTACTTGTTCCGGTCATTGAGGAGAAACCAGTCATGAAAAGCCTGTTTGTCATCAAAGCCAGGCATGTTATGGATAGACATGTTCCAGTTGATTATTTTGACGATGAACCCTATGAATGCCAGTTCAGCATCATTCAGTTCACCATCACCTCTTTTACGTAAAAAAAAGTCGTACCAACGTTCGTAAGCCGGGACATTGATAGATTCTGAAGCCTCAAGCAGGCGTGGGATAAAATATACCAGCTCATCAAACGCTTTACTTCCTGGAGGTATATCGGCACGGCTTAAGCTACAGAGAAGGTTTATAGTGCACCTTAAATGATGCCACTGCAGAGACGGTGACGACGGTAATACATTCATGCTTATCGGCAATTCATGCGGGATCAGCGCAAGAAGCTGATTACCGCTGCTGGTGAACTCCCTCTTGTACTGGTGTAAGGCTTCAGGCTTAACCCTTTTCATCATTGGATGGTAGATCCATTTTTTCGCTTCCTCAGAAACGAAAAGTAACTTTTCTACCGCATCCATCAGCTTTATGCCTTCTCCCTTCTCCCGGTATGGAGCGACGATGCTTTCTATTCGAACCGCGTCTATCTCAACCAGCGCCAGCTGGCCGGTCTGGGCTAACAGGTCTGGATTTGGCTGGATGTCCTCAGCGGTATCATTGATGAAGATCCCGATAGTTGTGTCATTACACTGTCCGATAAGGTCAGCATTCAGCCCGCATACAATCCCACCAGCGGTGATGTTTTTCAGTGTGACAACACCTTTTTCCTTACCGTGCAAAAGGTGTGGAAGAGCCAGGAATTTTTTCTCCTGTATCTTCATCTGAATGTATTTTTTGAGATGTTGTAAGGTCAGTTCACTGCAAACGCCTTTAACATCCGTGGAGTGGCTGAAATGCCATTTTTTACTTTGTCCCTGTCTGGCTATCAGTGACGTGCCACAGATGAGGCAAATACAGTTGCACGAAAGACCATTTTCAACACTGGCAATATCAACAATTTGATTGGTGTCCTTATCAAAACCAAATGGGATCCACTTTCGTGCATTGCGTTTCATGTTGGCTCCTCGTTTTATGCAGATAAAATATTCTACATCAACTGGTTTACTCAAACCGGAGATAACATGATTAACTAAAGAATTATTTAAATATCATCAGGGATTAGACTCCATACAGAAGCAGGTATTTTGTCATATATTTTTTTCATATAAATTTCAGCTCTTCGGTGGTCATACGCACCATTCAGACTGGTAATTTCGTTTATTGCGCCGCCTTCATCATTTAATTTATCCAGGATACGTTCGAAAACTTTATCAAGGGTTTCTGTTGTGCTGCATTTTCTGAACTTCAGAAGATAAACTTCTCTGAGGTTGCTTTCAGCTTTAGGGCTTTTCAACAACGTTGCTCCAGGACATGTTTAGAACTCTCAATATGCTCGAAACAATAAATGAATCCCCACAGACTGGCAAGTCAGGTATTTATGGTTTTTTGTGATTGTTCCTGGCTTTGAACAAAAATACTGTTAGTATACTGTTTATAAAACCAGTACTGTTAAAAGACATGAGATCTTCCATGACAGATAAAACTAAGCTGATAGCCCTTTCTCGTCCCGATGACATGAGCGCACTGGATGCGCTTAAGCTGTTACGTTTCCGACGCTACAACACGGCAAGAAGCCAGTTAAGGACCACCCGTGTCTGGTCGTCATGGTGTGCCAAAAATGGCCTGACGCCCTTCCCTGTGACGGCTGTTGATGTTGAGCGTTATATCAACGGGCTGAATGGTTCCGTCAAAATGGCGACCATTTCTCATTTCATTGCGTGCCTTTCGAGCGTTAACGGGAGCCTCGGGTTCCCTGACTTCCGCAACGTTCTTATTAAGGCGCTTGTCCAGGTCTGGCGGGCGCGGGAAAATGAGAAAAAAGTGATTACCGGTCAGGCGCTCCCCTTTATGGTTGCAGACCTTAATATACTCCGTCGGGCCCTTCAGAAGAGCGACGACATCAGGGATATCCGCGATCTGGCTATGATCTGGGTTGGTTTTGAAACGCTGCTGCGCAACGTGGAAATCCGGAGGATTAAAACCGGTGACCTCAAATGGCAAAATGACAATGACTGTTACCTTCTGGATGTAATGCGGACCAAAACAAGCCTGTCGAGCAACCTGACGTTTCAACTTTCGCCACAGTGCAGCCGACACGTCAGGCGACTGATTGAAACGGTGGAGTATACGGATACAGAAACCTTCGGGAACCGTTACCTGTTTCAACCTGTCAACGTCCATACAAACCGGTATTTTCCGGCCACCAGCAGTAAGCTGTCCAGAGGCAAATCTATAGATAACATGCTCCTGAAGGCTGGCTTCAATCAGTCGTTGCTCACTCAGCTGCAGAAGGACTCACAGGTCACACGAGAGGATGTCGGTATTCTGTCCTCCAATTCACTGAACCAGGCATTTTCGCGCCTGTGGGATATAGCCGGTAAAGTGGGTGATAACCGGCAGTCTGGCCGGTACATTAAGTGGACAGGGCACAGTGTGCGAGTCGGGGGGGCTATTGAACTGTTCAGGGACGGATACACTCTGGAGAAAATTACGGAGATGGGGAACTGGTCTGATCCGAAAATGGTTTTCCGGTATATCAGGGCATACCTTGCCAGTGAAAAAGCCATGGTGAGCTTTATGCGCAATCATCTTGACGATATATAACCATAGCCCGGGGATGCCTGTAAACAGGTGTTAACGTGCTATGGGGTTAATGAAACGTCGTTAAATATTAATCTCCTTTAAACCGGTTAATACAAAATTACCTTTTTCAGATAGAGTGTCGAAGTCATTCAGACTGAACTCATGGGTATGAAACCAGACAACACGACACGTAGGACAGGTAACCGGTAATTCATCTTCGGCTATTTTCTCGCAATTATGGATAATTTCACCCTGCTCATTCCTGTCGATATTATAACCACTTGTGCAGAGTGTTTCATACCCATGTGCACCTGTGACAATATGAGTGGCTGTTCTTTCTTTAACCTCTCCATTTATTTTTATCTGTTCGCGGGTGGTAATTGTTCGTTTATTGTTCACTGTGCCTCCTGAACGAATGTGGTAATATTATGATACTAATCTTGTATTAACTCTTTCTTCGGTCGGGGAAACGCCTCAGGAAGGACCACGCGATCAAGAAATTTAAAAAGCTCATCACCTTTCAGAAACGTTCTTGAACGGAGTTCATTTACCATATCGTTGTGTACCGAGCGATTAATGTCAAAAAAAAGATCAAGCATTAACTGCTGCTCCGCTTTGAGAGCTATCAATTTACTCTCATTATGCTCTACCTGTTCTTTCGTTTTTGGATGCATGTGATATATGCCACGGGTAAGGTTAGACAGATAAGACTCTGCTGTTTTCAACCATCGGGCATGATCATTGGAGCTCCCTAATGATTCATGACCGGTATGTGAGCGTTCCCCGGCATTCCCGGCCAACAGTAACAGCATGAACCATTCAGCCATTGTTTTTTCATCAAGGTTATGAGGCTTTAAGCCATCCTGTACATAACCCAGTGAGCCCGAATTATCCGCTTTAGCCTTAGCCACGACCAAAAGATTTGATGGGTACTCATCAAAAGCAGCGTATACCATCGCATGACCCGCTTCATGTGCGGCGATAAATAACCGGTCCTGAACCGTAACCCTGGTCGTTACAGGAGTGCCGTAAGAATAGTTGCCATGATCATGCCGCAAGGGATTGCAATATGATATGCCGGTTTTCGAACAGGTTAAAATAAATTGAGTGAGAGCAATGACAAATAACACACTAATAGCCAGGTTCGGTGTATCGATGAGCTTGTCACCGAAAATGCCAATGGCAGACAGAACAGCAATATACGCGGTAGACCCGTATAACAATGAGGGGTATGTGTTCGGGGAAAGATATAATGGATAAATAAGTATACAGAAAAGTCCACTAATCATAACAAATTTCTGGACTAACACCGCGTCATAGTGTTCTGGGGTGCGGAATAAATGCAGAGACACCCACATTATTAAGCTGCATGCTCCCAGCCGTCCTGTTTCCTTCAGTATGCGGCCGTAAGGAAGAAAGACAAAGAAATGCCTTAACTGTCTCCAGAATCGCTTCTGGCGAGTTTCACGAAGAAAATTTTCAAATAATTTCATTATTTATCGCTTTTGCTCTGCCTTTTCGGTTTTCCGTTGTTTTTTCATTCTCCGTTTTTCCTTGATACCCGCCAGGGTGTAAAGAACAACTGAAGCAATGAAATTTACCAGCGCAGCAAATTCTACCCCCAGATGAATCACTGCCGGTGTGATGGGTAAGAATAAAGCCACAAGAAGCAGAATAAATGAAATGATACACCGTAAGGCCTTCCCTTCCCTACCGTCACCCTGATTATTATGGTTCGCACCGGCACCGATTTTGCTTGTCAAAAAATTCAGGCCGTACGCACACAGGGCGGTTACGACCATGAAAATTGCATAATTCATTATTCCTCCTGGGGTTTTAATCTCAGCCTGACCACATTGACCAGTTTCTTAATGCCGTCCTCGCCTGGAACAAACACATAGCGATACCTCGGCCATGTAGTGTGAGTAAAAACCTCACCAGCTGTTTTCATATCAAGTGGCAAGAATCTTTCTGTCATGCTCTCTGGTAGTTTATCTACGGAGATCATCCCTTTCCTGAAACTTTTAACCATCAGAGCAAGCGGGGTTTTGCAATTTTTATTACTCATGGTTTCTGTGTAACGGATCATCCCTCCCATCGTGACCTGAACTTTACCGAGTTCACAATCAAACAATGGCATCACAGGCCAGAAAGGAATTTCAAGACTCGTGCTGGTCAGAGCTTGTTCGTAGCCCTGCTCACTGGTTTCCACCGTTGTGTTGAGTCCCGGGAACAGAGCATGCATAAACCGGATGACCTTGACCACCCCGGGTGTACTGGCTTTGCGCTGATAGATATCAGGCAACCACGGCGATGTACTGGCCCATAAGGTAGTTGAGGCATAGACCTGTTTCTCCATATGCCACAGAAGGGAGGGATCCGACAGAAAATGATGGACTGTAAGCAACTCAGCCAGGAATCTGTCTTCACTCGGTTGTGTCATGGCATGTTTAAAACTGATCTGAACCCGGAAACGTTCCTTAGCGTTCAGAAACGATATTCCGCGACTGACCGCAACCTCGTATCGCCTGTTGGCCGGGTCCGCATGACAAATACCGGTTAAAATCCGGTTCATGCCAACTCCTTAATCACTTCTACCAGCCCGATGCGGGGCAGGACAGAACGATATTTTTCTTCAAAATTCCCGCGCTTCTGCCTTTCACCTTTTTCGTAATCTTTTAACGGGTTAAAGCGGCCCGGTTCACTGAACAAAATTAAAGGTAAAGGTGCCCGGAAGTTAAGTTTGTACGGTCCGGACAGGTCATCAGGATCATCAGGGCTGGTGTACCGGATATTGACGTTAACAGCAGGAAAGTTACTTTCCCGAATGAAACGAAACTTCCTCAGCTGCTCATCTTCATGACAGGCCTCTTCATTGAGCGCTGACAACATCATGATTTCCTCAATGCGCTCCTGCTTCAGTCGCTTAACATCCTGTAATGTCAGACTGATATCGGGCTTTAATTCCGTTAGTTCCCTGCGTAAGCGATCAATAACCGTTTCCAGACGAGTGAACTTATGAACGACCGGAATTTGCCAGGTGAAACCGAGAGTGCGAATTTTCTGAGTCACTATGCGGATGTTACGTGATACCTGCAGGGTTACCAGCCACGGGCAGACCTGATGCAGTATTTCTGACCGGGTGTCCTTATATTGAGTGATACCTTTGACCACATCAGCGAAGTTGTCACGAAGGCGGTTGATTTCACCCACCAGCTCAGTCACCAGGTCATGGTTGTTGTTGACTACAATATACCCGGGATATTTACGGGTGATTTTAGTTGAATAAGGTTCATTTTTGGCCTGGCTTTTATCAACCCGCTGCTGCCGGTAGATATCTACCAGGGTATCGAGATCGGGCTCCGAGTGAGACACTTTAATATACTGTGGCGGGTCATATTCCTCCACGCTACGTGGCTCCGGGAGCGAAGCAAGGTAAGTTGACCCGATATCGCTGTCCCGGAGCAAACTGTGCAGATCATCGAGTTTGCGTAGTTGCTCTTCATTGTAATGTGCGAAGTCAGTATTCATATCTTCTCCCGTTTCAGGTGACCAACGTTGGACGGTAGACGCTAAATGAACTCAGGTAAAGTCTTAAACGTGAGCCACACCGGAAGCCGACGTCCGTCCTGACACACCCGAATCAACCGGTATCGAGTTTTCTCCATTGACACAAGCCAGTAACCAGCAGGGACAGGCCGGTTAATCGTTATCAGCTTCAGTCCGTAAAACCCACACGAAATTAACATGCGCCCGTCGTGCTCCCTGAAAATGAAACTGAAGGAGGGATAAAGCAGCCAGAATGCCGTCAGGTAAATGTACCAGGTATAAGGGACCGTTAGCTGCAGGATTTCATAGTTACGCACCGTCGCTGTAATGAGTCCAAGGCTTAATATTGCCCCTATACCTGCATAGAGTTTAAACGATGGACTTTCGTAGTTCTTCCAGGTAATGCTTCCAATACGGTGCACTTTACACATCGTCTTGCCTCACTGAAATTGTATTTGGCCTTTCATACGGGGAATAATTTCCTTCTCCCACAAAGACCTGGAATTGCCATGCCCCCCCTGAAGTTGCATAGCACAGACTCTGTTAAAAACGGATATCTCTTTCCTGATTGCCTGGGTTTGACGATCCGTGAGTACAATGTATTCCGGTACCAGTTGCATGACACCGTTCATCATTTCAGCCTTCATTATTCCTGGGCCATCTTTTTTGTCAGCCTCATCGGTTTCCTTCACATTGAATCCAAATGAACAAAGAAGCTGACCCTGGGCCTTAGGCCCCATCTGGACACCCCGGCTGTCGACCGTAAAACGAACGATCGCGTGGTCCCCCTCTTCATCACTGGTTATGTTTCTTACCAACATGCTGATTGGAGTCATATGTAACCAGCTGTAGATTCCCAAAACAATTTCTTCTTTTAAAATCATATTCAATTTGTCGGTTCTCTTTTTCTCATTAATGAATATGAAAACATAAAAAACGGCTCTGTAAAGCCCTAATCTGTCGAAAGCAGAGGTTTTGTATTTTTTAATTTGTACTCAATAAAAATTCCGGCCGCATCAGCTGTTGTTATTTCAGACAATATGGCGTCAATGATTTCAGGCTCAGTGATGTTATTAAATCCCAGCTTACGGACCATTTCTTTGACGCGCTCAAAACGTCGAGCCGTGACGGTATCGATGACAAAACTATTTACTGGTACGTCATCAGATACGACAGGCATCTCAGTTAGTTTCATGTTCTTTCTCCAGATCCGGGATGTAAGCAAAATTGAACGCAATGGCTTTTTCCGGGGAATCACCCGCAATGAGCTTTAACCATGAGTAAGAGTCGTGCTGGCTCAGAAAAATAACAAGATAACCTTTGTCTGCACCGTGGCGCTCTTTGATAAACTTTATCTCTTTATCCATTCCGAAGCCCATTGGTCCGTGTATGACACACGATTGCTCAGGAAGCATCGAACTGAACATGGATATAACGACATCTCTTAGCTCTAAATTTTCGTGGGCAATGAAAGCTACCTTTTTACCTTCGTTAACCGAAGCTACAATGCTTTTCACACTTGATTTCACGTTATAGCGATAGACAATCAAGCGGAGGCGAGTCATGCAGAGGCAAATAATACCCGCGCAGCTGACCAGAGCGCCGTACACTGACCCCTCTATAAACCAGTTTAGGCCCCCAACAACCAGTAGCCCCAAAAAAGTAACTATGCTCAGAATGAAAATAAAAAAGTTAATTTTGTGGTCTTTAGGGTACCAGGTAGATGCAACGGCCATGATAGCCATTGCGCCGACTAATGCATACATTGAAAGGTCATACGGGTTACTCATCAACAGTCTCGCAATCGTGACCAGGGCAACCCCTGATAGTTGAAAAATTGGGACATTCCTGGGGAGTTATAAGTCGCTCACCGGCCTCATAACGCTTTTGTAAGTCCATACGTAAAGCTTCTGCGTTGTCACTCCCCAGGAGATAGAGAAGTAACTCGTCATCGGCCAAAAGTAACTTTTCCAGGTCGTAGCATTCGTGTTTGTAGTCCATCATCCCTCCTTGAAACTATTAAATCACAGAGAAAAGGTTAACTTTCTGGACTAAAGACCTAAAATTGCGCATTAGCGATAAATTTTTGATAAAAAAAAAGCGCATAAAATATGCGCTCTTTTTTATAGACAACAATGGGTAATTAATTCATACAGAGCATGTGATTCTTAACTCTTTCTATGAAGTTACTCATTGAGGGAAGGTTTAACTCGTCCCCTATGCGTTGACAGTCAAAAAGCGACTGTGCAGGGGAATAGTTAAATCCTTTATTATTGACAAACTCTAAAATCTCTTTCAGATAGGAGTTTTTGCTACCGGCACTGAAGGAGTTGAGTAAAGGCCCGCGATCTAAAAGTTCACCAGCTGCTTTTTTCGACAAGCTAATGCTTTGCTTGCTTATGATCTTACAATGATAGTAATCAAAGTTATCACTTCCTTCCCAGTCAAGATACTTAGAAGAGTGAAACTCCGAAAGCAAAAGCAACATTGTGCCATGATCGCGAACAACATATAAAAATTCGAAATTACCATTCATCAACGCTTGTTTAACTAAGCGCAAATCAATCTCTATGTCGTAGTCATACCACGGATTGTTAACGAGGGAAGCTGAATGCTTCAGAATGAAGTCTTCTTTTACCCAGTTAAAAACCGCTTCGATATCAAAATCATAATAAAAGTTCATAGTGGGCTCTCCTTAATAAAAAAGAGAGAGAGCCCCCACAGGGAGAACTCTCCCTGTATGGGTTATGAAATTAGTTAATCAGGTCAAAAAATCTTTCTTCCAGTCTGGCCGGGAAAGCTTCATGACCCTTGAGCATCAATACATCATTCCAGTCGACACCTTTTGCACCATCAGGAATGTCCAGTTCAGGTAAATGAACATTAACGCAGACTTTCGCATCAGGATACCGTTCAGCAAGTAAGGGCTCCATACGGCTCTTAAGAACACGTGCAGCGAACTCACCAGCTTGCTTACCGGTTTTGGGGTTAAGCCGATCTTTATCTGCCCAAATCGATAACTCAATGAATTGGCAATCAGAAGGTGGCATTAAATGCTCTGGTATTTCCAGCATTTCCATAAACGTTGAACTTGAAGATGCCCAGCACGGAATTGAGGTCGCCTCTGTGACAGATAACGCATTCTCAATACCTTCACTAATACCCAAAAACCATGACTTTGATTCTTCACAGTAAGTAGGCTTAAATAACTGCATCGAACCACCATTCATCTGGTAGACCGGTTTCATTATTAATTTAGGAAATTGAACATCAGCTTTTTTATGTCCATCATCAGTTAGATGGGTTTTATGGATGGTGCAGTTGCGACCATACTTGTCGTTAAAGATAGTAACCATCGTTGGGTGAAAACTAGCTGGTTTATTATCACCAGGCCAGTAACGCATTTTAGCATTTACCCCCAAAGTGGCTGGTAGTTTTGTGAGCATCCTTTTTATTCCGCGCCCTGATAGATAACGAGCAACTAATGAATCGGGTGTCACAAATTTCGTGTACTTATAAACAGCTTCTAACTTGTTTATGCGACTAAGTCTTTCTTCCTCTCCAATATCTGAAAAGGATTGAGCCTTTTTCTCATAAAGAACAATGTTAACACGGTCGGCTTCATTTAACTTTCTATCCTTGGAAACTCCAATCATATCTAGAATGTCTTTTGCAGCCTGCGTTTTACTAAAGTTTTTAAGTTCAGCAATTAAATCGATGCCATCAATGAAAGCATTATGTGGATAATCCTCATGAATAGCATGAACACTTTCTAGGGTCCTATCTTTAAATCTGAATTTCGTTTTGCCACCACCAGTAAACGGGCATTTGACAGAACGCGGTGCTTTTTCCAAAGCCTCCTGAAACTCAGGATAGTACGTTAATACATTACGCCAACCACCCAGCTGCTGCACATGAGATTTGACTAGGTCAAAGGTATCTTGTGCGTGCTGCATAGGGGATTTAGCCGATGAATTATAATTTGTAGAATGACTCATAATACTCTCCTAGCTGACATTGTGGGTTTCACAATGCCTACTGCAATGCAGATAACATTGAGAAACCCACAACGCAGAATGAAGATGTGCCACGAGGTGGCACAATCATTTATAAGACTTCGAAACCATTAGAACGATATTTATTCACCAGTCTTTCAACCGCTGAATCCATCGCTTCGGAGTTAGCTTCTGAAAATTTAGTATCACGTACTAAACGTTCTACTGGCATAATTCCATCAACAACTTCACCTTCAGTGATGTATACCTTGGTTCCAAACATCCCACTGTCTAATTGACGAGAGTCAACACGTACACGTTTAATATATTTATTACCTTTCATATGTTTGCTCCTTAAAAGGCGAGCAAACATACCCAGGCGGGTATATAAGCCCGCAGGGGAAGATAATTAAATTTAAATAAGGCTTCTGATTAGATCTCGATACAAAGAGTTCAATTCAGAAATATCGTTTATTTTTTGAAAATAAACTCCATCAAAGCCTTGAGGTTTACTTATGCCATAACCGACACAAACGATTTCTATGCCATGTTTTTTAGCATTTTTAACAGCTGCACAAACTTCCTCTACTGTGTCTGATGGATCACCATCAGTAGCAATAAAGATAACTTTTCGCGAAAAATTCAAACGATTGAAATATTCAACACACGAATTAATCGCTTTGGCAGTTGGTGTATATAATCCGCTAGAGACATTTTCATAATTAGAAAAGCTTGCAGATACTGTTTTATTAAAAGATTTAATAACATCAATACAATCTACTTGTTGAACTGGATACACAATATCAGCAACATCAATATTGTTTACCGTTTCACAAGCCAGGGTAAAAGCAAGGTTTGCGTTTAAAGCTAAAACAGATACATCACACATAGATGCAGAGATATCACGAAGGTTAATTACACCGACATCAGACCTCTTGTATCCTTCCCCGCTTTTCCTAAACACAGATGTGGCACCCATTGGGACTTCAACAAGCTTTCTATCATGAAGACGAACTCCGCGATCGCTTAGCCTGTTGTTACGCCGTACATTCTGTTTATTCAAAGAAGAAAGTAACTTTCTTAGCTCACGAGAGTTATCCCGTGCGTTGTTATAGTCCTCTTCGGTGAGCGAGATAAAACCAAATCGAAAACCGAAGTGTTTTACATCAGCATCGCTGAAACTAGATGCCATTTGGCAAATAGCTCGTTTAATAGATTCATGAAAATCATGGGAATTATCCTGTTCAAAATCTGTATCCAGGTAATTATCAAGATCTTCAATAGCCTTTCTTAGCTGTGCCGGTGAGAAACTTGGTGTTGAACGTGAAGAAGAATCAGAGTCATCAGAGTCGTCTGACTTATCAGAGTCATCAGAGTCATCAGAGTCGTCAGAATCATCAGAGTCGTCAGAATCATCATAGTCATCAGAATCATCAGAGTCATCAGAGTCATCAGAGTCATCAGAGTCATCAGAGTCGTCAGAGTCGTCAGAATCATCAGAGTCGTCAGAATCATCAGAGTCGTCAGAATCATCAGAGTCGCCAGAATCATCAGAGTCAACAGAGTCATCAGAGTCATCAGAGTCATCAGATTTGTTCTGCTCCTCTTTATCTTTTAGATCATCACGTAACTTTTCAAATTCTTCATGTAGTTTTAATCCTAACTCGCACGCCATAAGAGTTGAATTAACTCCAGTAGCTTCGAGAATTAAAGAATCAAACCTGTCTTTCATGTCGAACAGAACAGTATCAGCAAGTGCAAAAAAATCATTCAGAATCTCAGGAATACCATCTTGCCCAAGTTGATTAACACGAAGTTTGTTTAAGATATACATTTCAATGTATGAAACGATATTTGAACCATCACCAGTCATACATCCGTCACTAACCATAAATGAATACATTTCTGCCAGCATGGTTTTTGAAAGCCGAAAGAAATTTCCAGTTTTCTCTTCCATCTGAATGTCTTCAAAAAGATTAATGCAGCGATGAAGTCTTTTAAGCTTAATTAGCGCTATTCTTTCATCATTTTTTGATGAAAAACTAGGGTTGCCATCAGGTAGAATACTTTCGAAACCAGGTTGTTTTGATAAATATTCATTTCTAAAATTTTCATACGTTTCAAGTTCAGTATAACGATTATGACCACCTTCATGACATATCCAGCCGCTACATAACTTCCAGTATTTGTCATTACTAAAGTCACCATTTGGTAAAAAAATAGCCTTTGTCTTCATGTTAATGCGTGGTGTTGTATTTGGCCCAAGAAAATGAACATTGAGATCAGGATCAGCACCAATAACACGAGCCATATTATCTACAGCTAACTTACTACGAACTGAGTTGTTAAGTTTAATCGTCATATAGCACCCATAAAAGTTAATGGGCGCACCCATGTGGGTTTGCCCACAAGGGATTAGAAGGAATCAAAAATTCAATGGAGTAGAGAAAGTTACTTTTTTCTGTACCGCATCAGTATTCGAGACCGGGGGTAAAGTAGAAGCCGGGGTATTAGCCTGGGTTACTTTTGTAGCAAAAGGATCAACAAATTTGGATCCAGTTTTATTAGCTAATTGGTCATCTAAATCGTTAAAACGATTTTTGATTTCGCTGATAAAACTAGTCACAAGATCGTCACCATCCATGATTTTGTTCAAACGATTAGTATCACTTAACAGTAACAACCATTCGCGGAACAAACTCATATGAAGTGGTGAATCCAGATTACCAGAAGGAAGATGGTTTAGTACGCTTTGGATAGAATCCGCAATTTTAGTTGCACGATTATCCAGAAACATAAAACTCACAACCTTATCTTTTAAATTAGACAACTTTTCTACAAAAGCCTGGTCAATCTTGGGCTTGGTGCAGGAAGCATAAATAGATTCAGCAGTCAGAGCAATATCTTGAATTAATCCGACTGAATAGCGATCACCTAAATCGTTTCCATCAATTGACATTGGTGTAAATGGAATTGGGTGACTAATCTGGAAAAGAAATGAATTTTCGAAATCCGTTCTTGTCATTCTTAATTTCTCAATTAAGTCTGCGAGTTTTGGACTTCTATCTTTTTCCATCTGAATGTAATATTCATAGTTATCTAGAGCATTCTGAATTCCTTCCTTGAAATATTCGCGGACGGCTTCAACTTCAATTAAATACTCTTCCAGCTTAGAAGTTGGGAGTATATTCATAGAGCTGAACGGAATGCAGTATTTACGTTTGAGTGTACTCAATCGCGTGTGAACAGCGCTTTTAAAGTTCAACGCTTTAGTTGAAATCCATTGGACTTCTACCTTGCTCACACTCGACTGGTCTGATACTTCATCTTCATCAAGAAACTGTCGTATTTCATCGGTTCTACGACGACCCTGACAACCTTCGACATCTACCTTAATAATAACGGCACCATCTTGTAACTCAGGATTACGGTCGATAAAATCTTGAACAGATTTACTGATTTCAGAGGTATCAGCAATAGCAGTGATTTTGACTTTAGCCATGATATTTCTCCAGTATAAACCGGAAAAATATCTCCCAGAGGGAAATATATTTCCCGGTGGGGGTAGGTTAAATTGTTTGTTTAAAATAGGTATCTATTACAATTGCGAAACTGAACGTGATACTTCTTCCGGGTACAGTTGTTCAAGCAAAATTTCAGCTCTACTACATGCTTCAGAAGATAACTTAGAAGTGAATGCAATTTTAAACCCAACAGAAATTTCTTCATCAAGGACTTTGGAGGTAGAAATCCATGAAATCAATTCACGAATATCCATCACCAGTTCGTCATCTTTGAGATTGTTAAGTTCAAAAGCAACTTTTGCAAACATTCTTAAACATGAAGGTTTTAAATCAGGAAAATGGGCTTCGGCTGCACAATACATAGTTTGTTCATCAGGTCGAATCATCGGCAATATTAAAAAACGCTTAATAAATGCAGAGTCCTGGGACTGTGATGAAGCGAAACGCATATCCTCTCCACTCATGTTGGTATTAGCGGTACCGATAAAACGGGTAAAGCGATTTGCATAAATCAACTCGCCACCTTCTTTACCAGTTGCCCACGGTTTACGTTCAAGCGGCATATGAAGCTTAGCGGCCGTATCTGGGTTTATTTTATCAATCTCATCAAGAAGAATGATATGCCCATCACGATAGCCTTGCACAAGGTCACTATAGACATAATGTGTATTGCCATTTTCTAACGTTCTCATACCTTCAAGGTCATCAACAGATAATTCATTATTAATTTGCTTGATGGTGATAGGCCAGTTCAGCATATGGCTGATATATAATGCTAACTCCGTTTTACCAGAACCAGACTCTCCTTGCAGGCAGATACCAGCAGTTACCTCATTATTTAAAAGTAACTTCACCGTACGGCGTAGGGTGATCGGGTTCGGACGATATTTAATGTTTAACGGAGCACGATAAGGCGTAACTTTTTTGAAAATGGGTATAAAATCATTTTCGTTAAAGCAGTCTACATTAAAATGTTCGTTTGCACGGACAACAATATATTCCTCCTCATCCATGTATTCCTTTGCTTTGGTTAACTCATGAGCTTTGAAATATTTAATTTCTAAATCAGAGTTTGCGTTCAAAGTCAGAACATTAGCATTGGTGTTAGCAGCAGTAGCGTGTGTCATATATAACTCCATTAGATATGTATAAAATTAAATGTTTTTGATAATAGCTTTGGAAGTGCTGAAAAGTAATCCGTAGTCAAAACCGTATGCATGAGATATGACCTTACAAGCATCAGAATGTAACCACAGAATATAATCAACAGCTTCTGTTTTGAGAACGTATGAATCGGTACTTTGATCCAGTGTCCAAGCGCCATTTTCACTTAAATAATCAAGGATAAGCATTTGCTCGTCGAAAATCTTTTTTAAGATTTTCAATCTGTCAGCTATTGACCATCGGATTATCAATGATCTCCTTGTGTCACAATATCTTTCATCCAGGAAATATGTCCATTTAATCGGCCCTTTGATGGGATGAGAAAATGTTAAGTTATCAGTTTCCAATGATTTAATAAGATTTTGCATTGACTCTCTTGTTCGTATCTCAAGTAAAAGTCGCGACTTAATAAAACTAATAATTTCATCAGGGTCATATCCAAAACGATGACACACAATTTGAAATTGTTTTGTACAATACCAATCTAACTCAATTTTTAATTTGGGAGTTAAATATCGAAACCCATGGGCATCAATTTTATAAACCATAGACTGGTCTATATGGTACTGAACAGTTACAAACGATGATTCCATTATTTTGTAGAAGAACGTGGAGATATGTTCATCGGACCAACTGAAATCATCGAGCTCTTGGTAGTTATGGTACGATACGTTGTTACCATCATCTTCATCGATTGAGCTTGACTCCACAGGTATATATACCTTTTCCTTAACCTCTTCATCTTCAAATAAGAATCTGAAACTAAGTTGGTTTTCATTCACAATCTTTTTAAATTTACTACTTAAATGCATGATAGGGTTCTCCAAAGGAGAAACCCAAATGGGATTTCTCCCAGTAGGGGGTAAAAAATTATTAACGTGTTAAGAACCGGGAACCGCCGAAACCTTCAATAGGCTTAGGAGCTCTGTGAATCAATTTCTGGGCCTGGACTCTTACAACAGTCAATTCACCAGAGTGAACTTTATCCGTCACCAGACAACCAGATATCATCAGGTTATCGCCTCGTATAATCTCTTTAAACTCCTTATCATACAGGTCTTGAGGTATTTTCACCTGAATCGATGAAACTACCATTTCTATTTTACCATTTCTATCCATTTCCTGTTTGTTATCCAGTATTAGCATAATAGTGTCATATTCAGGACGAATAATAACCTTATTAACTTCACCGGATACGCAAACGGTATTAATGTGATTTGTATACATATTAGGTCTCTTTTAAAAAAGTAAAAAGAGACCCAGAAGGAGTCTCTTTTCTCCTTACGGAAATGAAATAACAAAACTAAATATTAATGCAATCATCTTTAATCACCTTCCCTTGAAACAAGAAAGGAATTAAAAAAAACCAGAATAACTAAAAAAATTATAAAGACTAACAGAGATACCATATGCAATAAGAGCACAAGCAGAACCTTTCAGTACTCTTGAAACTGTTACATCATAGAGTTTACCTGAGTCTTTAAGATCGTCTTTCTTAGCTTCGATCTTAACTTCATTATCTTGATTCTTTTCCATTGCTGCTCGGGCTTTCAATTCATCATCTTTCAATGATGCTTCAAGCTTAAGCAGGCGAGGCATTAAATCAGCAACAACAAAATCAAAACCATTTACTTTGTGGATCATCATTTCTTTGAAAGATAAGTCATAATGCTTATCCTTAAGGCCAAACTCCTGCATCAAAGGCTTCAATTTACCATAAAGGTCATTGAGGTCCTGATGAGGGGATTCAACAGTCTCAATAAAGTGCTGACGTTTATAAAAAACATGCACCTCATCTAAGACCATTTCAAGCCATTGACCCACTTTAACAGCTCCAAGCTTAATCAGTTTTTCTTTACCGAAGTTAAGATTTTCTGATGTGATGATAGAGCTAATATTCAACTCAACAAATTTTTTATCTAGAGATGACAAAAAATCTTCGAGGTTTTTTTCACGCGGAATATCAGGAAACTCTTCAAGAAGTTGCTCAGCCTCATCGAGGTCGATCTCCTTAATGAATGCATCACCAACATTAACGCTATAGATTACAGAACGTTCACAACCAACTAAATGCTTCAGTTTAGAACTTTCTTCAAGCGCTTTTAACTCGATTACGCGGCTGACAGATTCTGTCATGTACCAGACGTATGTCTTATCGTTATCAGAGCCCTTTTCTAATTTAGATATATCACTACCAGTATTTGATGGTGGGATTTCTTCACCATAAAATGCTTTAGCATGAGCCATCAAAATTGAGTCTTTATCAATTTTGTTAGCAGCCGGTCGTGAAGTTCTAGCAGTAGTGGAGCTTTTAGCACGAGTAGCAGCTGTAGCATTAGATTTAGCAGTAGATTTAGCAGTAGTAGAAGTAGTCATTTTATATACCTTTAAATTTAGTGTTAATTCAATTGAACCGTGTTTACAGTTTTGTTGAAATTGGCGAATGCCGTCGTTTATCACCCGGAAGCAACAAACCGCCTGAATTTATACTTTTCTGGCATTAAAAAGTCCGTAGAAAGTCACTTTAAAAAAAGTAATTAAGCTACGAGTTGTGGAAATACAGATGTGAGAAATCGCACCAGCGCCACTTTTTTTTGGAAGAGGCTCTGGTGTCGAAACTCAAAATTGAGCTATCCATTTATGGATATCTTAGAAGAGATAAAGGTATTAAAAGTAAAACTATTGAGAAGTTTATACATCATTCGTGTTTCATTGTAAACACAAATCTTCATCACCCTCGATAACTGCATTTTCTTCTGATAACTCAACAACTTTAGGGAACGACTCAGTTATAAATTCTGATGGTTTGCCATTCCAGGTAATGTAAAGCTCTAGCTCTGCCCTGGTCATCCCAACAAAAAACAAACGTCTCTCCTCTTCTATTCCTTCCTCACCAATAACCTTCGGTGAAGGTATTTGATCATGGTTACAGTTAATGATGATTACTTTTTTCCATTCGAGTCCTTTTGAGCCATGAAGCGTACAGAGGCAGATCCCGTTTTGCTCTGTTTCACTGGTTTCCTTTTTACTTCCCATGGTCATTCCAGCTGCAATATTCAGCATCTTGAGCCATCCATCTTTTATGGCCCATCGGTAACAGGACATTAAAGAGATACGGGTTACAGACGGGTCTCCTTTTGTATTCGACATCTTGTAACCGGCCATCCCCAGCCAATCTTTGATTTTTTTAAAACGGTCTTCAATTTCTTCTTTTATCAGTGTATCTGTCATCATCGATACCATGTGCTTATGAAGCGTTTTTGTAAGAACAGATACATCATGAGGGAGGTCAATTTGTTGAAAAGTTACTTTTCTGGTGCTCATGGTTTTCCAGACCATATCCAGAATTTGCTCATCCTCATTGAAAAAGGACAGCACTCTTTTCATCAGCCCAATGTTGCCAGGCTGTCGGAAAAAGGAGAACAGGTGAAGGATGTTACTTGGCTCTAACCCTTCCCAGAATGATTTACCCCCTATCCTTGTTACAGGCATTTCAAGGTAGCTTTCCATCTTGTCTAGGGTTGTGTTGTTTCGGCTGAGGATTGCCCAGTCATGAGGGTTTCGCTCCACCAGCTCCTTAATCACATCGAATTGGTCCTCAGCGTTAGCTGACCGTATAAAAGTTACTTTCCCCTTATCACCTTTTCTGCCAGAAACGAGGCTCTTCTCATAACGGGCCTTGTTCTTCCTGATAACGGTATCTGCATACTTGAGGATCAGCGGAGCGCACCTGAAACATTTTGTCAGGTGAAAAACGTTAGGGTTGTATGCTTTGTCAAACTGACGAAAAATCTTTACACCACCGGCATCTCTGAAACTGTAGATGGTCTGGTCATCATCTCCAACAATCGTTGTGTTGATTCCCCTCTTTGCATGCTCAGATATCCAGGTAAATTGAATACTATCGGTGTCCTGCACTTCATCAACAATCAGATGCGTGATGCTTAATGGTCTCATCTTGTCGGCACTCAACATGCCCACTACATACTTTGATAGTGAGTTGAAGTCAGCAACATTATCCTTTTTGCAAAAGTTCATGTACTCGTTGTAGAAGGCCACCTGTTCGCGTGTATATTTAATCCTGATAATGTCTGGGTTCAGCTCACGACCAATCCCGTCAATGAATGGCATAATGTCGTAGACACCTTCATGGTAGTTAAGGTGTTTTTGAACTCGGGAAACCATTGCCATTTGCTTGTGACCAATCAGCAGCCCACCGTTCCAGCCTGACTGGTTAACCATTTTTTTTATAAACCCGTGGAAAGTATCTACCTCTATCCGACTCATAAACTTAGGCTCTATCATTTTCTGGAGGCTATTTTTTAATGAGTCTGTCGCTGCCCGGGTAAAGGTGACTAGAGAAACCCTTGCCAAAGGATGGCGCTGAAAAATGGACTTTGTACCTTCTTTCATCGTGAATGATTTCCCACTTCCTGGGCAGGCTATAACCATAGTGTTTTTATCCATGTTTCGTATAACACGGTCTTGTTCTTCAGTACTCGATGCCATCTTAGCTCCTATATTTCCAAGTGTTTATCATGACACAATCAGGAGGATTTTTTTGGGAATAGTGTCTATTTAGAAGGTTGTCAATTTTTATTCATTTTAATGTTTGCTCATCTGTAATTAACTTGCACATAAGAAGATCAATCTTAACTCAGTTCACTCTTATAAACTCTCACTGTTTATGACAAAAACAAAGCTGGAACAAAAAATACCCCCTTGCACAATGAATTTTATATGGAATAATAAAATTAAATAAACCACTGGGACACTTAAATGAAAAAGACACTGACCACTGTATTGGCTTGCACACTTCTTGCAGGTTGTGCTACGCAACCAACCAGTCCGGAAAACCGCATGTTTACTAAAATGCATGACGTCTACTGGCACTCAGATCCTCAGAAATCCTTGGCAGTAAACGCATACTCATTGGCTGGGGTCCAGGCAAATGTCGAAGAAGCTGAGAATGCTGCTGGAGGCGTCGATGAAGGTCTTGCCTCCAAAATGCTTTTGAATACGGCTACTGGAGCGATCACCGGTGGCCTTAACGCAGGAATCGGAATGTTTACAGCATCTCTTTATAGTGAAGCAGATGCGGAATACATCCAGGCCCCACAATTTGTAGTTTTCGTGCCAAACCCAACCAATCTGCCATACAATGACTCGGCACTTGTTAAAAATGGGGCGAAAATAATTATCGATGCTATCAAAGATCATCCTAAACTAAACAATGCAACTTACTCACAACAAAGCAAAGCTCTTTCTGAATGTTCAATAACTAAGTCCTTTATGGGGCCTTGGGATACGTGTGAGACTAAAACTGAAGTACCGCAATCTGGTAGTAATGGAACAACCTTCTTTAAGTATCAAGTAATCCGTCCAGCTACTGGGTCAGAACTAGATGAATTACATATACGAGCTGGTAATTATACAGTTATTCGATATGTCTACTTTATGGTGAAGGGACTATCTTTTGATACCACTGGTTTCCCTGGGTTTACACTAATGCCTCAAACACCAAAAACGGCCCCGGGCTATGCAAGTGTATCTCTTAATGGCGGAGAATATTACTTTATTAAGGGTGATTTAGGATATAAAAAATTCCCTTTAAAAAAAGGCATTGATTAAAATATTATAATCTGACCGGGCTATACCCGGTCAGATAGTTATTTGATAATAGCTCCGGTAATAGGATCCGTGTAAACTGAACCTACTTCGCAGATTGCTGGTCTTGGTAAGTATGAACAGTCAACATTTTCTGCTTTCAAAGCCTGCGTATTCTCTTCCCTCGCTTTTGTCATGTTGACATCACCACCCATTGACTCTAATGCTCGTTCAGATGGTAACTGTGCATTGTCATTCTTATAAGGTCCCATATTAGCAACTGAGCTTTCTGTAAATGTTGCATATTCATCGGGGACCTCCCCTGCTACAACAGCAGATTCAATATATTCAGTCATGTCTATTTTATCCCAGTCAAGTTGCTGAACCTGTGAGATTGTTAATCCAACACAACCACTTTCTATGGGATTAATACCTAATTGAGGATAAGCCTGCTGCATTATAACTCTCGATAATAACGAGTTGTAACAACACATATCCGTTGCTTTTTTAATACATTTCTTTGTGAATCCAACGTTCAGATATTTAACACAGCGGTCGGTATCTATTACAAAACATGCTCCTTGATTCTTGTGTATTGATGCCTCCATTTCCTTTTGGTCACAGGCAAGAAGCATTTCGAGAAGCATTTTTGTTATTTGATAAGCTGTATAAATCCAACCAATAACATTCAAGGCCAACATAAAGTTGGTAACAGCTGAGGAAAAAACAGCCTGCCCGGCTGCACTTGCTGTTTTATCAAAAACAAAGTCCCTAATTGCGTCGGGTAACATGTCGTAAGCTTTATTCATTAACTGCTGTTTAATTGCAGCGAGTCCTCCAGTCTGTAACCCGTCTTTGGTAAGCTCAGTTGCGGCTGCGGAACCACCCCCCTCTACTGTGGTTGATCCAATCAGTTTAGAAACGTTGCCTGTAACTGACTCATACACTGACGTCAGGGGTTCGGTCACTCGTTGCCACATTTGACCCACACTTGACGATACTCCGGACGTCCATTGCCCTACTGAATTAGTCATAGAGGCCCAGGTACCGGATTCGCCTCCAGTCCAGGTCGTCAACTTAGCTGAGATTTTACTCCAGTTTGTATTTCTCAACATGGTACCTGCCAGGATAATGGCTTCAAGCTTACCAGCTGCTCCTTCAGGAGCTTCGCAGCAGTCAGTTTTTGCGAGTCCATTAACAAAACCTACAGAGCGACCGCACCATTGCTTCTCACCAGAAAAAACAATGCAGGAGTTTGAATCATTTGGGTCGCTGCACATTGCGTCACCCTGCATATTCTGGATCATGCTTGTGTAGGCAACAACTTTTCCAAAATCTTTATTTTCCTCATTTGCACCAGTATTACACGTACCACCAGAACATGGGATCATACCTATGCAAGTATTAGACTCATTAGTAATAGTAACGGTTCTTGTTGCTCCTTCATCGCAAGTCCATTTTTGTTCATACATATAGCATTGATTCGTGCCTTCATCGAACCATCCTTCTGCACACGATTGTTTTGACATCGAACACGACGAGTTTGTGGAGTATTTGGAGCATGCATCTGGCATGGTCTTTATATCATCGTAGTTGTAACAGGCATCATTCCCATCAGCATCTTTCAAGATATTACCTGATGCGTCATACTGACATAATTTTTCTTTTCCTAGTGGGTCACAGAAATAACCTTCTAGGTTTGTTTTCCAGGTTATATTGTTTGTGTCTCCGTCATAAAGAGGTGACGCATATTGCAGAATAGACTGTGGTAGTCGTTTTGTTCCAACATCCAAATCGTTAAATCTATCAAAGCGACAAAATGAGTCTGTTTTTTTTACAGCTTCATAGCACCCTGCTGGTTCTTGTATGTGTTTGTCTTCAAGTTTAATATTTTCAAATATCAATTCTACTTCAAAATACCCTTCGCCTTTACCACCTACCCATACAGTGGATGACATTTCAACTTCATTGTCTGACTCATCGTATACTGATTTTTTGACTTGTTCAGTAACATCAATAGGCTCTTGTAGTTTATTTGATGTTTTTCTCTCAAGACCATTTCTTGGCGAACCATAACCCGGATCACGATATTCACCATCTATATGTGCGAAAATTTGGGTGTTATCTATTTTGACCTGCATGTGATCATCCCATTCTGCAGAAACTATTTTGGCAGATTTAATGACAGCATCCTGGTGAAAATGAAGTGACATACTATTTTCATGCACGCCCTCATCAAAATAGTCATCACCATGTCGTCCGAACCAGACTCTTATACAATTGTCACCACATACGCTTAGGTCGCCATTTCCTCCTGAAATGTATACAGGAACACTAAATTCACGAGTTATCGTACAACTGCTGTAATTATCCTTTTTAGGTGCATTACAGTAATACTCCTTATAATCTGGAGTGTGTTTGTCAATTGTTGAAGTAGTTGTCTGCGTTGAGCAATTCTGTAGCCACTGCCCTGTTCCGGCTGCTGCATTGGCAATCTCGCTTCTTCCACTCGTGAACATAGGGTCATTTGGTGAAATATTAGGTATAGGATTCGACTTGGTAGCAGACACCAGCGACCGGTAGGCCTGGCCGTCATAGCTGTTTGCTGTAAAAAGCTGACTTTTCCTGTTTTTAATATCCTCTACAAACCCCTTCTCATCCCCATAACTGTCATCTGCATTAAACTGAACATCAGCATTTTTTTGCTCTGAACTGTACATTTCACCCGTATTGGTGCCCGTTATTCTGCCACCAGCATTAGGGTTAGGTGAAATGGATATACTTCCATCTTCATTCCTGGAAAGTAACTTTCCTCCATTTTCAGTTCCATTAATCGTTATGTTATTCCCACTCATCTTTGGAAGTGAAACTGTCCCTGCTATATCAGCTCCGTCAGTTTTTGCAAAGTTTAATACATCCTCATTTGAAAACTGCTTACCACTGTACTTACTCATATCAACACTTGAAGAGCCAGTATTGTCGTACGAATTTAGCTTCTCAGTGTACGAGCCATTTTGACTATTATTATATTTTTCCAGAATATCATCTGTCGTAACCGTTGCGGTTCTGTTTGCTGCGGGGTTACTCAGGTCAAAGGTGTTTTCAAGACTCTCGTATATTTCATTCGCTGCATAAACCCTTGGAGTCAATACCATGTTTATCAGGGTGACATAATATGCCCAACTCAGCGTGTTAGTTATTATGGATACAGATAAAATCAAAGAAATAATTTTTTTCATATGTTTTACCGTTATCAAGGAAGATATCGAACGCAACAGTCATTATATCTCCACAGCATATATACGTAGTTATTAACACCTATTCGTTTACGCCCGCCTTTTCGAGTGGACCAGTCATGGACTGAATCTCCTAATCGATGGCAACACTCAGGCCCCTCTGCTTCCGGAACGGGGTATAACATCGACAAACGATATTGCGATCTTGGCATGAAGTAACTAAATCCTCGCTCGCACATCGCATCCTTACCCATCGTTTGCATCAGCATTCCTTGTCTGTGAAGCTTTGTTATCATTCGTTGTGTCAGTAAAGACGAAACTCTGACTGAATCGTCGTTCGCAAATACGTGTCCGGTTAACGGATATAGATTGCCATCGCAACCGGCGCAAAAGTGGGCACTCAGGTTATCTGCCCCTGCAGTCACTTTGACGCAGTCCGCTGCACACCACATAGATGCAATAGGGTTTGCAAACACTACTGCCTCTGGATTCAGAACAAGCGTTAGAAGGTCATTTTCCCAAAGAGGGTCTACTTCACTTATATATGTCAGAGACGGGTCTATGTAGGGTTCGGCCGTACAATCCCCCATGATGAGAAGCTTTAGCATGACCAGTATCGGGAATTCCCATAAATGAACATCATAAAACCCCGCTTCGTTACCACCTTTCGGTTTATTGGTAGCGCCTTTGCCCATGTCAAAACTCGATGCCTGCAGGCTTACACCTTCGAGAACTGGTGAACACCACGGGGACTGAACTACTTCAACCATTTTTACTGGTTGAAAGAACGACAGCTGCCAGCCAACCTCAGGAACCCCGTTCTGGTCAGTACAGAAACAAACAGGTTCTGAAGGGGCTGCTCCTTCTGGTGCTTTACCTACTCCCATAATTCTCATAGGGAAAATACAGCTCCAGCAAATATTTTTGATTAGCCCTTTCCATACGCCAGCTGATTGACAAATACCACTACCGTTTTCAGCACCTATTGCCATACGAGGGAGCGCCAGAGAAAGCATAAGGGCAGTAAATGCGGGCAAAAGTAACTTTTTAATCATTCCGCAATTCCTTTCTCTGATTGTTTGTTTACGCGGGTATATTCACGCACATCTGCCTGAGCAAATTGCTGGACTTTAAAATAGGTCCCTTCAACTGAAATTATTGATGGTGTGGCTTTAATGAGAAAACGATTAATGATTTCAGGATTAATTTTGTACATCTGGCCGTAAAATTGACCCCGTAGCTCTTCAAGGTGTTTCCAGCCGTCATCCCGTTTCAGACGAGTAAAGATAGGCATAACCTTACCTTCCCCAAAACGATGCATAAACTGTATTTTTGCCCAGTCGAGCTGCTCAGAGCTCATTGGATCAAAGATAATCATCGTCAGTTTTTGCGGGAACTGTGCGAGCGGGTTGCCTCGCTGCCCTGCTGCGGCCAGCAGGTTGCCCTGGTTGTCTTTGATGTCCTGGTTAACCTGAATAGTCGGGTCGATGTACCAGATTTTATTTTCATCAGTAACGGGAAGTGATGCCATCCACTGATTGTTCCAGGTGTCTTTAATGGCGTTTCTTTTTGCCGCCTCCCAGTCATATTTGCTGCTTCTTTCTTCGAGTTCCTGAATAATGCTTTTCTCTTTAACAGGGAATGTTTGAGCTGTCACCGGGAAGGTCGTCCTGTCTGGATCTTCCTCAATCTGTTTCATGAAATATTTAATGTTAATAGAACCACTGATTTTGTAGGTCTTATCATCTTTTCTGTAAACCATCGTAGGAACTTCTTTCACACCGTACTGGGTGAAGCTTTCTGGATCGAGGGTTACTAACGGCTCTGTTTTAACTTTTGAATTGGCGATATAGGCTTTCAAAACTACCTGCATCTGAATGAGGTTATCTACCCCATCTTTAAGTCCACGGAAAACAACACGTGCTTTATTCTCAGATGCCGTCTTTATCAGGTCATTTAATACGTAGTCTGGCATACTAAATGATGCAAAAATTGTTAACCCGTTATCTGTCGACAGCTCTTCATTTCGGTTGTTATCTAATTTACGTTCGAAATCCTGTGCCGTAATACCCGACTTCCCAAACATTTTTTCAACGTTAGAAGACTGGGTTCGCATTGTCTGGTTTTTCGAATTGTTGATAGTGTCGGCTTCTTCTGCATAGGCCTCAGTAGGCTGATTCTTTTTAATGTCCTGCGCTATATCACTCATTGCATTAGATTCACGCATCTTACCAGTGTGCTCTATTACTGCACGAACACTGTCAGAAACCGAGCTGGGATTGTATCGAGGTGTACCGACAATAGACTCCATGCTTTGCGGTTTCGAAGGGTTAATCGCGTCATCTGCATATGACAGAGGGGTGGCTAAAAGGTAGCAAAAAAGTAACTTTTTAAGGCATTCAGAATACGGCATATGCTTTTCCTGTGATTGTCGTTTCTGGTACTGTTCCCCAAAAACGGGAATCCCATGAGTAATCGGTTTGGCCTACAACGAAAATGTGACCTGCGGGAACCGTAATTTCACGGTTCAATGTCTGCGAGTCAATCTGATATTTTTTGGCAATACGTCTGCCGTCCACCGGGAAAATACGTTCTCCGTTTTTGACGAATGTTTCTGTAATCTGGATTTTGTCCCCACCTTTACCAGCAACGATTTTTATTACCTTATCACCTGGTTTAATGAATCGAACATCTCTGTCCATGGTGAAGTTAATCATGTCCCCAATTTCATAACTCTTATCATGGTTATCCACCATGTAATACTCAGCAGGAATACAGCCGTACAGTAGCCCGTGGCCCAGGGTGAAGCGGGAAAAGAACAGGTGCGTTAATACCGCTATGATCACAAGGTGCAGAATAAGAGATTTATCTACTCTTAAAAAACCCCTTTGGTGCGGAGAAAGATATCTTAGGGACATCAACATAAGATGGGTCCTGATTGATTATTTCTGAATATTATGCCCCAAAGAAAAAAACCATTTTCTTAATAACAGGATGATTTTAATGATTTACCCAAAAAAAATAGCCCCTGTTTCAGGGGCTATAGTTGTTAAGGGCTCAGGCTAGTTATTCAGAGTAATGTAGCTTGTCGCCGTATCTCCGCTGTCGTCGTATGCCGTGATAGAAACCACCAGCTTACCTTTGTTTTGAGCCTTGGACAGTGTTGCAGTGCTTCCGAACACACCACGAACCTGTCCATTTACCTTCCAGACATAACTGGAAATCTTACCGTCAGGGTCACTACATTTCGATGTAAATGACCAGCTCAGCGGGGTCTCAGTGTATGTCAGGTTACAGGTCGGCGGGGTGTTCGGTATCACGTCAAAGTCTACCGTGACAACCCCTCTCTGGCCCTGCTTACTGACCACGTCCATTTCAAGCTTATATGTGCCTTCCATGATGTTCTCAAACGTCTGTGACCAGTAGTTTTTCCCACCATCAACAGGCTTACCATTCAGCTTAAAGGTTACATTATCAATTGAGTCTGCCGAGTGGGCCAGCTTCACACTGGACCTCATGGACAGATCCAACGGTGCCCTCATAAACTTGCTGGAGTATTTCGGGTTAACCGTTATTTCCATCGGGCTCTGTTCGTTCACGACGAAAGTATAATCAACCCGGGCCTCATTATTCCGGTTATCCTTCAGGACATAAGTGAGTGTATGGGTACCTGATTTTGTTACCTGGAATACCTTGTTACCGTTATTGTCGCTGGACAGCGTCATCGCATCTTTGTTGTACTGCCAGTCTTGGGTGAACACAACACCCGGATAAGATACATCCACGTCAGAGACCGATACAGCAAGCTCTGAGGGGATCATGGTGTATTTCAGTTTTGTATTCAGGCGCGGTTGCGGGAATTTGTATACCCAGGATTTCACGCTGATTTTACGTTTCGCAATGGTCCTGTCCTGTGCCTCCGGCATGTAGGCCTGATAGGTAAAGGCTGCATACCCACGGGCATCTAACATGTCTTCGGTCAGGACAGTATCCAGCAGACCACCTTGTTTAATGCTGCCATCAGGGAGCACCCACTCCTCGACAACCTTAGCATCAGATGAATACTCGATATTTGGGTTCGTATAGGTACCCTGCAAAGTTACTTTTTTACCTACCTCAACCTGCGAGTTCCCATCGACCCTAACAGACAATTTCTTGTGCTTAATGACGGTTACTCGGGCCCTGGTTTCTTTCCATGCCGATGTCCCGGCCATATCGTCGGTCTCGGTATACCGTACTTTTGCAAAGATATATTTTGGAACCTCAGAGGACGTGATCATGTATTTCACGCCGCCCTCAGTCCATTCCTCTCCATCCTCGGACCACTGAACTTCAACTGCACTGCCCTGTACATCTTCATTGTTGTCAGTCAGTGTTACCGGGATGCTGTGGCCCTCAAGAACCTTGCCCACTGAAATAACCGGTTTCGGCTCTCTGTACGCAACGACTGTGAGATTATCGGTATAGGAGACCTTACCGGTGTACTTGTTGGTCAGTTTGGCACGGTAAAGCCACTTACCAACCTCTTTTTGTTTAATACTGACGCTTCGAAGACCCGTCATATCTTCAATCGTGTTCCAGGTCGAACCATTGTTACTGGAAATCTGCCATTCAGTTGGGCTCAGGGAATCATAATCATCGGTACTTTTCGTCCTGAATGAAACCATTGCCGACAGAGGAACACGGCCGACAATAAGCGATTTAGACAGACCACCTTCGAGGTCAGCCCCTTTATAAACCCTTATATTGGTTGTTGACGTCTCACGTTTGAGAACAAAATCTTCAAACGGGCTGCGAACCGTTGCAACGGCGATAATGCGGTGGCTACCCAGTGTCAGATCATCCATGTTGAGCTCACCAGTCGCAATCCCCTCAGAGTTGACGGCCAGATTACCTGTCAGTGGTGTGCGCTCTGATACCGATACATCTTTACCGGTTTCTTGATCAGTCACCCATTTGGAAGTGACTTTATACACCACCACATCCCAGTTACCCATAGTGGAAGCATCGTACAATGTACAGTTACAACTGTTATTCCATTGCCCAATGTTAACCGACACCGGCACCTTGAGGCTTGTCGCTGATTTACGCTCTTCAACCTTCATGTAGGCACGAATACCGAAGTTAGGAACTGTATAAACCTTAAGCACACTGGATGAATTTATGCTGGCTTCATTTTCATAGGCCGCATCGATATTGACATTCGTTTGCGTCCACAAAGGTGCTGCCGGGACCTTTATACGCTCAGAATAAGTGACCGGTGTATCACCCCCCGACTTATTCTTGTAGGTTTTAGTTTTAGCGTCCTGGCCCTCTACCTTAGTCGTAAGGACAATGTTTGCAGGAACTGATTTTGCCAGTACCTTAGCAGCGTCCCCGCCAGTGATGTAAACCAGAGCTGTATTCTTACCGAGGGTATCTACGGTTTTACTTAGTTTGTAGGAAATCTCCGGTGCAAACGGTTCAACGGCATTAAGCGTTTTACGGTTATGGGTGGCTAGGGCTTTGGAGCCTTTTGTATTAATCACATAGACGTTGTAGTCAAGGACGTTATCGCCAACTTTAGAGAAGTAACCTGTCAGGCCTGGCGCCTTAGATTTCGAGTAAAATTCGAGACCTGATGGAACGTTGTTCCACTGAACATAACAGGCTGTGCCGTAAACGCCTGTACCGAACTGGCTCAGGAGCGCCTGTGCATCTTCCTCAGTGGAGAAAATCTTACAAGTATTCCCTGATAGCTGTGTAACCAGTGAGGTATAAGGACGCACGTAACTGTAAATTGTGGATGCAGAGTCAATGGACTTCAGCGTGAAAGTCATCGGCATATAGGTGAAATCGATGTTATACGTTTTCGATATACCGTTAACGTTCTCAGCCACAACCGTCAAAGTATGGACTTTGTTTGTTTCGAGTGACGGCATCGCCTGCAACCGGTAGATCCCTTTGACGTTGGTCGGGCTGTAGGAAGCCATGACATTGTCAATGACGACACTCTTGATATCGGCCACGCCCTCTTCACCCTGGAATGCAGCAATAACGATTTCATTCAGGAAGTAAACCTGATCACGCTTAACAAGCTCTGCGCCCTCCTTATAGACGGAAACAGATGGCTCATCAGAAAGAATAAGTTTTGCTTCAGGCTCTGTGTAGTTCGAGTCGTTACCCGCTGTATTCGAGACAGAATACGTCGCATTGTAAGACGCGCTAGCCAGATCGCTTATGTCAAAGAAATAGACAAATTTACCCGCAACTTCCTGGTACCCGGCAACCGGCTGAAGAGTTCGGCGGGATGGTGATGACCAGATTTTGTTGAAGTTTAGCTCCGTACCATCATCTAAAGTAACTTTTGTGGTTGGAGAGAAACTACCATCAGGTGCAAGTGTGAGCGACATTGCAGCCGGTTTCCACCAGTCACTGGTATCTGACCGGGCCGGTACCGAAACAGCGACAGCGATCGTCTGGGGAGCAACGTAGATATCTTTATCGCCGACTTTGAATGCGCGAGCTTCTTTAGAAACGTTCCAGAAAGTGGTATCTACCGCTGGAGCACGATAATCCCAGCTTAGTCTGACGTTAGACGTCACGGGTGGTGAGAAGTAATTATTGAATGAATTTAAGGTAACACCTACATCCCTGGTGCCGAAATCTGAACTTCCATCGGTAATACCCACACTGCCGGTCGTAATGGTACATTTTGATGCACCAGCAGCAATGGCGCATGAGGTTCCGGAGCCGACAGAAGCGACCATATCATAGTCACGCGGTTCGACGGTGATATCAATATTCGAGAGCGTTTCATTTTTAATGTATGAAGTCAGCGATAGACCGGTAGAGCCGTTGCTCATTGAACCTTTTATAGTTGAAATCACAGGCGCGACTGGGGCAACAGTCTTGAAGATGTACTCCCCTTCCCTGACGATGACTTTTTCTCTTTCTGTCCCCGAGTAGTAGGCGATTTGCCAGGGCAGTTTGATATCACCAGCTATCGCAGGAATACCTTTTAGAGAAAATCCATTGGCAACCGGCATACCTGAGTTATTAGGCAACCATTCAAACACACATTTAAGGCTACCAGTGGTACTTTTCACATTGGGATCAGAAGAAACGTCGCAACCATCCGAAACCGGAATGGCAGTCACCGTGCTTTGTTTTACGAATGCAGTATTTACAGCTGGGCTGGTCGAAAATTTGACATCAGGTAATGACGTTTCCAGTGTTCCAGAAACCATTATCGATTCTGCGTTTGAAAAAGCACTGAACACAGAACAGAACATCAGCAAAGAGATTTTGTTAATTTTAGTCATGGAACGCTCTGAACGTAGTTATGCCATAGTTGCACCTACTGTATCCTATGAACACAGTGTATTTTCCCAATTAAGAGAAGTGTTTTTTTTGAAATTTCGTGAAAACTGAAAGGGGGACCCGAAAAAGTTACTTTTGAAATTGCGCGTTGGCATTAAGACGCATACACGTTAAAAGCGTGTCAGAAGGAACACCAGGATTTCGTGCCAGTATGACGGACAGGAGGAAAAGACCTAACCGAAGGCATGCGGCCGGTTCAATGCTAATTTTATGTATAAAGTTTGCATCTCGTTCATCCCTGTTAATGGCTACGACTCCAGCCTCAAGCACTGCAGTGGGCTTGCCATCAAAAGTAACTTTTACGTTTTTGTACACCTGCTTGTTCAGGTGCTTTGTTTTCTTATCTTTAAGGACAGCGTCATGAGTAAGGCGAAGGAATGCCATGCACAAGGTGATCACTTCATCGTCACTCAACTTTGTTGAAAAGACCTTTTGACCCGTCCAGTCAAATGCACCCGGCTTGGATTGTAGTGGTCCAGCCAGGATTAGATTGACAGCATCATTGGACTCAGAAAAATTCAGCTCAAGCGCTGATTTACCAGAATTAAAAACCTTTTCATTTCTGAACTTTTTTTGCGGAGAGTCATAAGGAGTTAGAGTTTCCACCAGATATTTCCCTCACCTTCGTTAATTAAATCCTTAACCAGGCCAATGTAGGTGTTTCCCCCAGATTGCTTCATCGCGATGATATAAGCGCTGGTCTCAAGCATTAGATAATTTCCCGAAGGCGCTCCGGGAGGAACCTCATTAGCACTAAGGTTTTTATTGTACTTTTTTTTAACGACCGAAGGGATGTTGTTAATCATTATTGTTTTTTCGTCAACAACCTGAAAATTCAAACTGGTTTCAGCACCTGCCAGACTTACGGCATGAACCGAATCTTGCTTGAAACTCACCAGGTCCGGTATATTCATAGTTACTAAATAAATACCTAGAAGAGTAATGCATGGAATTATGAATAAACTAACTTTTTTAATACTCACCTTCTTCATCTTCATCATATCCCCCGTGGGTCTGGCAAGCAGTAATGTAAAGAATCCTAAGCTGATGTAAAAAATTCTCTGCTGTTGCTCCACCTACAAATGTTATCATTCTGTTGATTCTGGTACCGGCATCCTCAAGCTCAAACTCAGCGACTCCACAATCTGACATAATAGTCATAGTGTTTTCGTCTGGGTCATCATCAAGCGAAGGGGGGATAATAATAGATAGGATAACAGTATCTACTGGTGCTATTTCCCAGTCGTGACCTTCACGTGCCATAGGAATTATCTGAATAAAATACCCATCCAGAATCAATGAAAGTGGATTTCGCGTGCTATCAGCAAAACCAAATGTATTGGCAGCTTCTTCGAAGTTTAAGCCAGAACGCTCAATAATCTTGAGAAGTTCCTGCTTTCGTACCCCATGGTAAATCATGCCATCTGTCATCTGTAGTTACTCATGTGCTTTGATGGATAGTGTGTTGCTAAAAATCATATCAAAAACAGACTGCTCCTACCTTAACCAGAGCGAGTAAAAAAATTTAACCTTCGCACTGACTCTATAGGTTTATCTAATCTTAGCTTAACATGTAAGCAACCATCCCTCGAAGTTTTTAAACTCAAAAGCTCAACGTAAACGAGCTGAAACCAGCAAATGGCACGTATTATTCACTTGTTCAACAAAATCATCAATCCAAAGACACATTTTTAAATGCAACAAAAGTCACTTTTTTCAGAACTGGCCCAATTTAACCCGTATTAGAAACTGGGACTGGGATTGAATAGCGAGACCTTAAACTGAAGCATTCAGGAAATGCATCGCTTTGATTTTGATGTACCGCCTTGTAAAACAACAAGTTAAACTTACATGACGATACAAAACGTTATGCTTTCTCTTCGGTTCTTTATCGTTTGATGTGCCAGTAAGAGAGCGATTAAACCCTGACGGAGAATGAAGGCAACGCACAAGGGGTCTGACCTCTGATAACTTTTTAGCCATGCCTGTTTTCACTCTACTTAGTAAGGATTCTCATAAATAGCTAAAAAAGTCACTTTTACAGAAATCTGACTATGTCATGAAAAAAAATAGTAAAAAAAGAGCATTTTGGCTCGCTGGCGACCTCATCTCCGCACGCATAAAGGTATGATCTAGCAGAGGTGATAAATGACTATTCTTTCAAATCTAAGTATTGACCTGAATGATTTCACTGGACGGATTCTAATCGTCAGTGACCTTTTTGGTCACTTTGAATTATTAATCAAAGGGCTTTCAAAACTGACACGGCCCGGCGATGAAGTGGTTATTATAACAACCGGTAATTTATTTGACTGGGGCCCGTCTGCCCCCCAACTGCTTGAAGCGATTGTTTATAAAAAATTTGGTGACAGAAAAGTACACTTTTTCACGGTGGTAGGTTTTCATGAAATGCTTATGACTGATGCTATCACTCAAAAGAACCTGAAAAGCTTCCGGTACTTTCCAGATACGCATACTCGTAAACACTGGAGAAGTTTAGGTGGTAGCTGGCATGACTCATACGATCAAATTTTGCTTGAGCGTGATATTTACAAAATCGACTACCCACTGGTCATCAATCTCAAAACAAGGCTTGGTAATTACATAATCGGCTCCTCCGATATCCCTCAGGATGGCCGGGACTGGAGCGATATCATAGCTACCTTAAACAAAATGGATAATCAGAGTCTTCGAATTATGGCGAGCAACATCACCAGAAGCCGGTATTTCCTTGAATCAGGAAATTCAATAGAAGGCATATCACTTGTCGTTTTAGGTGCGCATCAACCCGATCACATAGGACAGATTTTCAAAGGTGAGGCTGCATTAGCTAAATCCACTGTTTGTCTTTTCCCTAACAACTGGGATGGGTTATCAGCTGCACCACTGGACTTCAAAATTCGATTTATTGACATTACCGAAACAGAATCCGGGAGTTGCTATGAATTTTAGAGCTTTAGCATGTCTTTTCTTGTTGCTACCCACCGCAGGTAATGTTATGGCCGATTCTCAGCTTCAGCTCAGTTCGGATGTTATTGTTGACCAGCACCAGGAAACCGTAAAAGGCAAAACGAGTTATTTTAAGAATAAAGTCGACGATGCGAAATACATCCGGATTAGCAATCAGGCGGCATCGTTCCCATTAATCCTTTCGCTACCAGAAGTTAATTATTCTGTCATTGTTAAGAATGGACACGCAACGTTGGCATCTGAAGGCAAAGACCTGATTTGGGTAGAACCAGGCAGCAACGTTATACTGCACATTAAAGAAGGCGCGAAATTCTATGATTTCATTCCCGTGGTCTACATCATTGGGAAAGACACCCCCAAAGCTCTTACCTTTATACCAGGTAAAGAAATAAGCGCTGCAAAATTGACAAAAATAATTGATTATAAAAATTCTCCAGTGCAAAAAACACTGACCAGCAAAGACAAAGTAACTGGCTTATCGGATTTTAAAAACATAAAGAAACTTAAAACAGGATTTTATAAAATACAAGTCAATCAATTTACATCCGTGAATTTTGATAAGGAAATCTACATAATTTCACGAAACAATATGCTGGCAGGTTCGCAATACTTCACTAGAAAACTGATTGCCTATCCACGCGAACAAATAATTATAAGCATTTCCGGAGAGACTCATGTTAAAAAATAGCCTGATGCTTCTGGCCGCGTTATTTCTTACCGCATGTCAACAGTCACCGGGCTGGCATAAAACGCTTCCTGCAATAAGCTATAGCCCTGTTAAAACTATTGATATGCCCGGAAAAGTCTCAGGCAATTATACTGTCCGCGTAGTTAATGCTGGAATAGAAGTCTATGTTCTAATTGAAAATGGTTATAATGAGTTTATGACTGTCAACAAACTGTCATTATACGGTAATCGATGCGGGTATGAGTCTCAAGAGGAGTTACTCATTCCTCCCGCCTCAGTCAGTACCTATATGGTTCCTAACATTGCATTATTAGGTCTGTGCTATACAGATGATATCAAGATGATTTTCGTAAACAATAAATTCAATGGGTTATCCAGGAATAAAAAGGATACACCTGTCCCTCTCGAAGTGTTGATGCAGTTTAAACTTACTTCTGCAAAAGAAAATGAGGAATATAATGACGTTATTTATAGCTCGTGGAATTAAGAAAATAAGCGTAGCTGCATTCGCTTTAGCAATGACAACTGTCCCAACCTGGGCCTTTACCTACACCATTGATTCCAATCCACAGGGTGCAGCGGTCATTAATGTGATTACAAAGGAAAGAGTCGGTGTGACTCCCGTTAAAGTGGAGATACCAGATACGCAGGAAGGAAAGACTTTCGGTATCCTGTATAAAGACTACCGAAATGTAGCCCTCATGATTTACAAACCAGCGCCAACAGCAGAGAGAGCCTTTACGAACAGTCCGCCGGTTGTGGTCACAAGCGCTCTTCCGGGAGAGTATCCGTTAGGTGTAAATATCGATGAAGCTCGGGATAAAGTAGTTGTTGATTTGCGACCAGTAATGTCACAACCAGTAATCCTGCAATAAAAAAGGGGCCTTAGCGCCCCTTTTCTTTTTAAGCTACCTGCCGTGTTTTCACACCTAACTGAATCAGTTCTTCTTCGTAAACCCTGTCAATTGCTTCCGCATATGTATATCCGTCACTAATAAGGTCCCAGATTTTGCGACGGTCTGCCGGGTCAGTTGTAAAACAAAGTTCCATCTTACGGTCAACATAAAGACGTACGATTTGCTGTACATTCTCAAAACGGATCATAATCTCCGAAAAAACAAACTTTTCAGTCCTGATCAACTTCATTCTTTCGTATTCTGCTGAGGATGCTGAAATGTATTTGTTCTTCTCCATGGAATCAATCGCCTCTGGCGACTGCTTCATGATAAATTTCCATGGCGAGTTGTTGGCAATTGCGATACCAATTGGAGACTTGTAGAAATCTTCGAAGCTCTGTGTAATACAGATACCAGCACAGTTTGTTTTACGGAAACGACGCCATGCTGCTTCAAGGAATTTCGTAAAGAAATTCACAGCAGCGTCATCACCGTTACTTTCACCGATATATTCCCACGCTTCATCAAGAATGAATAACCGCCGACGTCCATCCTTCTTAATAAACATAGCATGTTGAGCAGCCTGAATAATCGACATCAGCACAACCCACTGTAAATGAGGGGTAGGTTTAAGCTCTTCCAGCTCAAGTACAATAAACCGGCTATCAAAATCAATTGGTGGCAATGATGTGGTGAACCTGCGTCCATAAATACCGTCCTCGCACCACGGCCCCAACTGCACACCAATATCTTTAATCTCTTGTTTCGAGTGGTTTTTACACTTTATGGCAAACCCTGTGACAGATGGTAAATAATTATCCTCAGGTGATTTAGCCTCTTCTATAATTAGGCGAAGCATTTCAGCTTCCTGGTAATCTGTAATATTACCACTACTGGATGCCATCAATTTAATCTGATTAAGAACCATAATAGTTTGTGAAATCAGATCCGATTCCTTGTTTGTGTCATCTTCCCCTTTCGCGATTCCATCCAGATTTTCATCACCAGTGTATTTCTTAACCATAAAAGCGAATGGGTTAAGAGAAAAAGTAGCATCAACGCCAAAATCGATAAACTGGGAATCTTCAAACTGTTCAGCAAGACCCTGATATGAGCGACCTATATCGACGACAAACACCTGAGCGCCATCTGGTGACGCATTAAATTTGCCATTCAGATCCAGCGGTGGAGCGAACTTGTCGGAAGTAAGTATTTGACGCACATCATCAAAATGGTAGAGCGGGTTTATATGCTCACCAGAACACAGATAGTTAAGAATAATGTTGTTTGCTGCAAATGATTTACCTGCCCCGGATGTTGCGCCTACGCATACGTTGTAACTAGCAGATGTTTCAAAAATATCAATCATGACCAGCTGCCCTTCGCGTGTTACAAAGGGTATAACCGGATTCGCAGAGTTTCCTTTCCACGGCCCGAAAATAGGAGCTAAGTGAGCAGCGCCCGTGTTCGTCATGACATCTCCACGATCCATATCTCTGAATGTAGATGGGTCATTACATAACGGTAAAGCTGACATTACGCCTGAGAAGCAAATATAACTGTCATCTGCTACAATTATTTTTTTCTCACTGTAGTAGCTCATCAGACTTTTTGCAGCCGTTTTCACTTTTTCCAGAGTGTTGTCCATGACAATAAATGTCATGTACGTCTGTAGTAATTTTGCTTTATCTTCCAGCTCTCTTGTCAAAGCCGAGTAATCTTTATCCATATCGGCGAGACGAGGTAGATATTTTAGGACAATTGGAATTTTTGACTGGTTATCTGTAATTGCCTTATAACGCAGATATTCTTTCTGTATTTTCTTTTGATATGGAAACTGGACGCAGTAATTGATAATGAATGGTGAAAAAATGGTTTTACTTCCAGTCATCCAGTCAACCACGAGCTCATAAATGGCCCCAAAATTGACATATTCAGGAAATTTAGTCATAGACAGGTGCTTGAAATAACGCTGAGCCGTTTCATCACCATCAGAGGTCAATGAGGAAAAATAATCTTCCCCTACCTCATACTTCCGGCCTGGAATGTTGACCTGTTTGTTAAGTGGCATTAATGAACTGGATTCAAGACCGCCATATTTCCATCTGGAGTCTTTGCCTGGGTTCAATATTTTATCAACGCTGTATAACCACATATCAGCGTCACCTATAATTGGAGAAAGGGTTAACCCTTTCAGTTTTGCCAGAAGGTCTTTAAACAGTGCATCGAGTCGCATTGCTTCGGATTCGCTTGGCGAGAAACCCTTAATAGGTATCCGCACGGTTACCCATAATTCGAAATTCCTGAGCTTTAACTCATCGGCCTGAGTGATTTTTATACCATCAGCAACCTTCAACGGATCATATTGGCTTTTCGTCAGATAGTCGAGTGAGTATACAGTCAGCAGGTCAGCTTTTTCGTTATCCCGCCCCCCCATTCTGTTACCGCGTCGGCGTAACCATCGGGACAATGAAGTATTGACATCAGGTAACGCTGTCAATGTCATTTGCATAATGGACTCAGCAGGGAAATCCATTTTAAACAGATCCGTCATCAGGTTTTGTTGGTTATCATATAATCCAGGTGACGGGTTGCAGACAAAAAAGAAGCCTACTGCATTATCTTCCAGCAAAAAATAAGGCGCATCCACCATTCTGTCGACCACCGGAATGAAGTGACCTAAGTTATATCTTTCCAGTTCTTTTGCGAGACGTGAGTTGTTCATACTTTTTCCTTACATTCCGTGGAACTCTATATACATTCATTGGATCGGCTAGAAAGAACTACCGGTGACTCCGTTCGCCGTTACGCCTTTAGTGCTGCGTTGCTGCTGCTGCATGTTGTTACGAGCGCTATCCTGAACTTCCAGCGGCACAATTCGGGCCGGGTTTTTCAATGCTGAATCACCAGCAACCCACGTTTGAGGTTTGACGTTGACATATACATAACCAGGGAGGTTAAGTGCGTCGTTATCGTCAGTGTAAGGTGCAATAAGAACACGCATGACCTTCCCTTGCCTTAACACGGCCAGAGGTTCCGGAGCGATAACAGCCTGTCGGGTCCCCTGTACCTGATACTGACGCTCCTGATATGAGCTCAGCGTTGGGTTTACAGGCTTACCGTCAAACTCTGAATACAGGCCTTTACCTGCTGGTACCTGCTGTTGCGACACATAACTTGCCGTTGTCAGTGGTTTCACCGGCTGGGGTGTTCCGGAGAACAACGGTTTAGGGCCAGTGCTAACCACTGGTTTTTGTGGGTACTGAACGCCTGGCGGTGGAGTTAAGGATGTTGGATACTTACTATCCGCAATATCCTGCTTTCCCCCATCACCTTCCTTTTTTAAATACTTTAGATCGTCGTGATTGTTAGTGGCTTCCATAATTGCCCGGGGGCCCATACACAGAACGCCTTTTTCAATACCCGGGCATGAGCTCTCAGATTGACCGATGCAACCAGATAAAGTAGTCACCGCAGCAACAGACATGAGTAATTTCGTGATGTTATTCATATGTACGCCTTATTTATCAAAAGGGTTTTTAAGCAACGGTTGTAAATTCAATTTCAACCATCCCTTATAATCAGTCGGTAAGCCATTGCCCAAAAGTCCGTCTTCACGGATCACAGAAGGCATCCCCTGAACGTTATAGACAGAGGCCAGATATAAACCAGTTACGATTGGTTCTACTGAACAATCTTTCAGGCTTTCATGAGGGATAAGACGGCTATTTATATCCTGTGATTTACCTAATAACGACTGAAGAATATCGTAATTAGATACCTTCCCCGCTTTTACAGAACACCACATTTGCTTAACACGTTTAGCCGCTTCGCCGGGACTCGGTAGGATGACAATATCAAAACGCACTGCTTGCCTGTCTTCATTCATCTTTTTCAGGAAATTAATACAATCAGCACAATCAAGAGTAATGAAGATAACCGCCTGACGTTTAAGGGCAGGATTACCGAACTGGATAGTAAAGGCATCCTCAGGCTTAAACGGTGCTTCGCTCAACGGCAGAAAGTAACTTTCCCGGATATCAGCTATCGACTGTACCTGTTTTTTTCGGAGCACATCGTAAGCCTTACCTTCTGAAAAAGAGTAACGGCCCGTAGTGGTAACTAGTGTGAGACCACTACGTTGATCCTCAAACAAGAAAATCCCACCAGTCGGTAAGTAGATTGCATCAGTTGGTTTGTAAGAACCAAGCTGGCTGACTAATCCGCGTTGTGACTGATTTAAAGCCAGTCCGTTGTCAGCAGCTGCACGGGTTAACGCGGCCGCGTCAGCATCATATTTATCAGAGGCAATAGAATGAGCTGAATTGAGCAGTGCAATAAACGCAAGTGATTTGAAAAGTAACTTTTTCATGATTACTGCTTACCCTCAAAATACTTAGGGTCTATGCCAAATTCAGTCAGCTCACTTTCAAGTTCGGACTCATTTATGTAAGCAACTTCACTTACTGTTGATGGCCGCGTAATGACGTAACTCATATCCAGAACAAGGAAATCACGCGCCCTGTACAGCGCCATAAGCTTGCGGATATAAGGAAGGTAGCCTTCATTATTTCCGTTATGTGCCTTTAAATACTGTTCGTTTAATGCCGAAGGGTTAAGAACAGCAATTTTCACACTGTCATTAAACAGGCTGGTCCCCTTATTAAGGTGCTTACCGATAAACAGCCCAATGCATGTCAGGACAGCGGCAACTATGATGACTTTGACTGTCTTTTCGATGAATGAATATGAGACAGAAAATGTCATCTTTTTCTGTTCACTTTCAACTTCACTTTTTTCAAAATCAGCGTCATTTGTGTCATCATCTTTTCTTGGTTCAGTCATGTTTATTTCGCCGCTAAATTGGTTGGAATGGATGCACCGTTAAGGACGACAAAAGTCGCATTAATACCCGGAGAAAGCTCTACAACCGGCCACTGCTGATCAATTATGTGGGTATACCAGTCTGTCAGCTTGTTTAATCCTCCCGAGACCATACCACTTGCGCTCACAGCGCCAAGAGCACCAATGTTAGGTCCCTGGAATTGTGCTTGTGAGTTAGGATCGATATTCAGCTGACTAACTTTGCTTGGGCTCAGTCCCTGCGCCAGCGCGCTAAGGCCACCGGCTAAGGCACTACCCATAATAGCGTTACCGTTTCGGGAGATAAGCGTACCTTTGATACCGGCTTTTCCGTCGATTTCACTAACTGCGTATGCCTCCAGTTTGATATCAAAGCTTTTCCCTTTGGAATTTACACAGCTCAGACTTGTTGTGCGGATATAGACTCGTTCAGAGGCCATATCTCCACGAGCGGTACCCAGGAGGTTACAATCACGAAGATCCATTCTGTAGTTATTGGGTAAGAAAACATCGCGTTTAACCCTGAACGTTACTCCCAACGGTTCCTCCTGAGACGATAATGATGTCGGCGCTTCCACACCTGTCACCAGAACTGCATAAAGTTGGGAAGTAGCAGGCAAATACTGGTCTTCAGAGCGTTTTGAGTGACGTGCATTGCTATCTATTGGCTTAGTGCCATCACCTGCCACGGCAGGCGCTCCGGCTTTAACAACTCGCTTTTGGTTAGCGTTCGTAATGTTCTTTTCAACAATTGGTGTCACTTCAAGGACACCGTTATTGGCAGTGGTAATGCTGTTACTGGTAATTGTGCGCACCAGCTGGGTACGTTGAGGTGAGATACCGCCTGCGACTGGTATTTCCTGATTGCGATTTGCCACAGCATCACCATTAAGCTGATAGGCTGGATTTTGCTGCTGATTGTCATTGGCCTGCTGGCCTACGCGGTTATCGAGGCTACGATTACTTGCCGGGCCCTTACCATTCTGCATATCTGAAATTTGTTGGTTCAGCTGCTTAAGTTGCGCTTTTAGCTCACTTATCTCACTGGAATTTTCAGACTTATATTTCTCCATCTGCTTAACCTGATCCAACATGGATTGTTGGTCTTTACGGTTTTCCTGTTGAACAGTTTGCAGAAAACGCTTCTGTCCCTCTTCATCCATATTGTGGATAGAAGAAGTATCCAGAAGGTTAGTAACTGGCTTAATTTTTTTTGATTTCTGGTTTGAATCATCTCCCCCCATAAGCGTGAGAGTCGCCATCACAAGAGCCCCAAATGCTACGATGAGTAGAAAAGCCATTCGAATGGCTTTATTTTCTGCCCACAATTCCTTCAGCTTCAAAGTTTTCATTATGTTGACCTTTATTACCTGGAGGTAAATATCTCTTTACCCTCAATGACCTGATCTTTTCATCTATTTGCGGTACAGAGTAAGGAGGCTCAGCCCGTAAATTTTTGAACACGTTATTTTCAAGATGCTCATAGAACTGACTCTCACTCTCCAGTTCAATTTGAGGGTTCTCTCTTGCTTGTTCATGAGTCCTGGACCCATCCGGCTCAGTTAGAGTGATGATTTTTTCATCGGATTTTTTACCCTTGCTTAAGTCAATATTTTTCTCACGAGCTATAACTTCGTCAGAAAGCAATATGTCCGAGTCATAAACCTTAAAATCATCAAATTCAGGGAGTTCGGTTTCTTGCACTGTATATTCCGTGGGCAAAATCTGAACCAGCTCAGATCGTTCCTTTTGGACATTTCCGATAAAAAAACCAACGCCTAAACCAACACTGAACAAAATGACCCAAGCGAATACTGAAAAGTTACTTTTCTTTCTCATTCATTAATCAGACTTGGCCGTTTAGTTACACGTGACTCTCGCTCCTGGTAGAGTTTGTCACGAAGAATATACAGCTCTGTTTTTTCACCAGGTTGCAAGAATGCTTTATCAAAAATCGCAGTGGCAATAACACCTGGCGTAATGCATTTTTGGTCATCAACAACCGCTGGATAAGTCAGGTTATTTTGAACAAGAACGACATCTACAAGTTCACGAGCACCGATAAGGCGTTGACCAAGCTTCGCATAAAAGTTAAATCGGCAAGGTGATTTTTCGTTATTAGGGATAACCGAGAGTTTATCCAACTGAAGTGCAAAACCGGTTGGTACTTCACCATTAGCAACCGGATAAAGGATATCGATGATCCTCTGCTTACGATCATCCTGAGCAATCGCTTTTTCGTCAAGCTCACCAGATTGTGCTTGCTCCAGCAGCACTTTATTCGTGTTGGAAGCTATATGGCGATCACGTTCAATAGCCATGTTTTGCGTTAACTGAGTTTGAACACGAATCATGGCTCCGGGCACATCTATAGGAATCAGCGTCAGGTTATAAGTTGATTCTGGCACCCCTTCTTCGGCCAGCATAATGCCTACAGGGGCATCTTTTACTGTCGTAATGAAGACACTGCCACCTTCAACATAGATAGTTGTATCTTCTGAAGGTGCGGTTGTTGAAACACTTACGTTCTTAAATGAAGTCTGGATGCGGTTTTGTAAACCTAATGAAACAGGAAGAACAATATTTCCCCCTGGAGGTACAGTAACGTTTTGCATTGGTTGATAACGCTTCTTAGCCTCATTGACTGCCTTTTGACCAGGTCCTTCCGAGGGTGCATTGTTCATTAACGAATCGGTCATTGAACGAACAGCAGCAGAAGAAGCGCTAGTCTGGGATAGCCCTGGAGCAGCAGGAATAGCAGTAGTCGGGCGATTTGGATTAATCGGTGGCTGGTTACTGTTTATAGGAGGTTGGGTAACTGCCAAGGCTCCTGGCACTTGTTTAACGGCATTGGTCACAATATCCATTGCTTTGGCCGAGTCAGGCGGCTCATCAAAGGCTTGGGTATTTACTGCTGACGCAGGAATACTGAACGGTTCATCAGCATGAACAACTGGAGCCAGCACGTTTAATGTGATTAGTAGTCCTAAAAGTTTTCTTTTCATATTATTGGGCTTCTGCTTCGTTCTGTTGCTGGATCATGTCGGTATTTTCAGTAAACTCTTTTTCCAATACCTTCCCGTTAACTGTTACTTTTTTGATATTTGGGGTACCTGAATACTGGTTCAGGTAAAGGATTCGAGGCCGTCCGCTTTTGACGCTCAAAACCATCTCAAAGGTCCAACGCTCAGATTGTTCTTTATCAGAAACGTTAAGGAATTTCGTTTTACGGGTTCCCCAGACATAAAGAACGTTATCACCCGGAAGAAAGCTCACATCCTCTGCAACAAAGGTCTGATCAACTTTCCTCGCCAGCATTAAATCAGAGGCTTTTTTGAGCTCAGCTTCTAAAGCTGACTGCTTAGATGCTGGAAACATTTTTAAAATATAACCAGTAACGAAATTCACGTTCTTGGGGTTTATGTTGCCCAATGTGGTTGCTATAAATAGGCCCCATTGCGTCTTATATGACTCACTAGCTTTACTGCCAGCAACGGATACTTCCTCAGTCATATCTGGAGGTATAGCAATGATCTCTGTGGTTGAAAAAAAAACAACTTTGATAACCAAGAGACCAGCAATCACGGTCAAAAGTCCGTTGTTAAAAATTAACTTTTTGTCCCGTTGAATTAACTGGCTATAGGTCAGTTCAGCACCCGTTTTTTTCCCTATTTTGGGAGTTTCGAGCTCTTTTGATAAATTCAGGATCGACTTAGGACGCTGCATTTTGTCAGTGCTATAACTTTCTGCCTTTTCAACCTGGACATCATCAGCCTCATCATCCTTTGATTTATCAGCTACCTTCTTCTTAGGCACAAACCTGAAGAAGTTCATGACGTTTTCTAAAAGTGACTTTTTCTCGCTCATTACTTCTCCGGGATTAATTTAGCTGTACAGCACTCGCATAAAAGGGTCAGAAAAATATCGACTCTGGAAAACAGTTCTTCCCGGCAGAAAACCATTCCACCAAAGTTTGTGTTTCAGTCTTCCCCGCACCGCGCTTTCCTTTGCTTTGTTGTATGCAATCCAGTAAACAACTGCGGTAACTGATGCAATGGACATACATTCAAAAATATTCCCGAACGCAAGAAGGCCCATAACTACGCCGATCTGCTTGGCATCAAAAAACAATATCAGCAAAGGTAGATTAATCCGGTATGGAAATCGGTATGTGTAATTGTTATCCATTTACTTAGCACCATTTCTGAACATGGTCTCTATTGTACAGGTAATAAAAAGGGGACTTTCGTCCCCTAATTGTTGTTTTGCGTTTTTAGCAAAATTTATTTTTACAGCGCAACACCTGCATCCAGGAAACCGGAGATGATTTTTTCGCCATTCGCAAGGATCATCATCATGAGGAAGGAAACCAGCGCCAGGCCTGGGTTCGGACGACCGATAGAGAAATAAAACGCAGAGAACAGCATACACGCGGCCAGTGCTTTACCTGGCGCACCGCTTAATGCTTCAGACAGCTGGGTCCAGATTTCACCCAGAGCGCCATCGTCACCGCCCGCTAGGGCAATAGAGGAAAACAACGCAGCGCACAGCAGAGCTACAAATACCTGGAACACTTTATTGCTGACCATATTACGCAGGTTGTCAGACAGGGTGAAGGCAGCAGTACCGTTCATAGCCATAGATTTCTGGATCATTGTGAAACTCCTGAATGCAAAAATTGGTTTAGGTTTTCTGGCGCTAACCAGCAATTTGAGAATACCCAGGGTTAATTTTTAATTTCGAATCTATAGAACATTTTTTTTATAAAAAAACGGGGAAATGGCAGGACCCATTAAAGTCACTTTTTCGCAAAGCTTAAAAAGTCATCCTATGGGTGAAATAAATCCTTTCTATATGGGCATAGGTAACCACACAACCAAAGATAACCACATGATTTTATTGTGATTAATTTTCAACACCGACATCTGTTCAATTTTGCATCCAAAATCACCTTTTCGGTATTATGTTTCAAAAGGCACTTTCTGAAATGGAAAAATGCATTTTTCGCGTTCAAAAAAGTCACTTTCGTGTTGTTACAACCCAATCGAATTGAGAAAAGTCACTTTTAACTCACCTTTGGTCGGGGGCTTAAACCCAACTTCTGTAATTGCCTCAGTCAGGACAGCAACAAAAGTCACTTTTGTGGCTAACAAACATAGACGTCAGATATCAGGTTTACTACCGGGATACTATAATTGGTAGTTTTCATGTATTTTGGTCCGGTTTTCTCTGAAAAATGCTCAAAAAATTAAGATAATGGAGAAAATTTGAAGATTCTGTGTTCAATATAACTTATTGAATTTTGGTGTTTTCATATCACAATCAGAGTAATTATCTGAAAGCAAGCGGTTGCATCTACCTTATCGGGATATAATCTGCTATATATGCCAAAAAATGCAACCTTTCCCTCTTCACAACCTTCATTTCAAAATGTAAATTTAGGAATACTCTGAAGTGTGTCGTGAATGGAATATCATGAAAATCAAGCTTATTTCGGTTTTGGGTTTAGACCTTAAAATTTCCTTAAATAACAATATCTTAACCATGAGATGTAATCTTGACGGTCTTAGTATTTTCGTAACCCGTCGTATTATTCGCAACTCAAAACTGACCGAATCAGAAATTTTCGCAAAAATCGATTCGGATTGGGTCAGTAAAATTTTTGCTATAAATATCAGGCAGATAAAGAACGTCCTAGAATCAAACGTTTCCGTAATACCGGTACAGAGTCAACCTAAACAGGTTAGCGTATTGGTTGACGAACACGTTCCAGCATTCAAAAATTTTTGATTAATAGTCTTCAAATCTACAGGGTTAATCGGAATTATTTCCAATTCCAGCCAGCAATGTCGTTTTCTAATGTCAAAAAAATACCCCCTTACCTGGCGATCTTTTCCTGATAGGATATGGAATATCTGAGGGGAGATATATATGTGGATAACGACCAACAACGAAATCATTTGTGACACTGAGCCGAATTCTGCCGGATTTATTGAAATCCAGCGGCCCTGTCCGGACTGTCTAGGTTCTGGTATTAATTGCAATCATTGCTCTGGCACCGGCGTACTCCCTGCTGTATTGGAAAAAGTTATTCCTGTGTATGAGTGGGCTGCCAAAAATTCGCTAAAATTTCCATTTATATCACCTGAGCAGACCCTAATTAGAAAGTGGCTGGAAATCAGATTATCGACTTCCAATCAGGGTAAAAATCATTTCCATTCTTCACTGGTCCAGGTTTTGGATAAAAGTAACTTTCCTACCAAATTGCAATATAGGTGTCTGCGGCCAACTCAACAAGAACATAAAACGGTTGCCAGCCTGACGGTCAGACCTTATAACGCAAAAATCGGGGCCTGTTTAAATCTCGATCTCACCGTTAGAAAAATTGAGGTGCTAACTCGTAAGTTTTCTATCGAGAGCTTTTCCTCATTACTGTTGGAAACCACTGACCACCGGCATTTTATTGCCTATGATTCGAATCCATCCCGACATAGTCCCGGGGATATTCTACGTTGCAACATTCAGGTAGTTAAACGACTCTGGATCAATAATATGAGTATATTGCAGGTTAAAATTGTCAATACTTCACCTGGAGATTTATAAGTGGCTGACAACAGAAATCCCTCAAGCTTTACAGAGGTACTTGTTACTCTTTATGCTTCGAAATAATAAATTGCCAGAGATTCAGCTATTGCAGGATTTCTTTAGAAAAAACCACAAGTTATCCTTAACCTGTGACCAGACTAAAGTTGATTTCACTTCAAGTGAAATCACTCCCCTGCTCTCTAAAGATAAAAGTAACTTTTCTCAGGATAAGGTCTTTTTGACAGGGCCGATTATGCATGGCCGATATCAACCTTTGTGGTTTGCCATTTTGCTGGACTTGAACGCAAGACAACCAACCGAACAAGGCCTTCAATTCTGTTTTTCTCTTGGCGAACTGATAGAAAAAACAGACAGAGTTTCAGAGGCTATAGGTCTGCGTAAAATTTGTTATACCCCGGGTGAGGTTTTGTTCTTTTTGTTGATGATGATTGAGTTCAGGATAGAGATACAAACAGATAATATTCGTCAGACCTGCGCTGTATTTTCAGAAATCAGTCACAATGTTGATTGTGATGCGGTCAACCGGGTTAGTTTTACTGTTAATCCCAGGATTGTCACGACTCTGTTGGGACTGACTAATGCAGTATCAGTTTTTCTGACAACGCTTTTTTTTGCCAAACGGCCCGAGGTTTTTGACCTTCACCAAAAGTTACTTTCGGAAAAAGAAGTCAAATCCCTTTCCGAAATCGCTCCAGCAACATTTAAACACGTACAGTTACTAGGTCGATTTGGATTTATCACTTACACAAAGAAAAGAAAATTGTTTGATATTCATAGTATTAGCGTTTTTGTTGAGGGTGTTAGTCCATTGTGATTTTCAAAAAAAAGTAACTTTCGAAAAAAATCGCTCACTAGCAGTTTTAACCACCTAGCGAGAAGTTTTTACAGAAAATTACTGTAGAGTCTAATTTCTGGGTTGAATTGCTCAAAGGTCATAAAATGAAGATAAATAGAGAAGCTGATTTTTTTATCTCCACAGTACGGAGCGGTCGGACTGTCAAAAATTTGCGTGAATTTAGTGACGCAAACCCCGACATTTGCCATAAAGCAGTTAATGGTCAGCCATTTCTGATTGATCCCCGGGCATTAGGATTAGTGCCAAACTGGAACTGCCGTGAGATGGGCCTGGGAGAGGCTTACTACCAACTACCTAAACCTTCTCAACATATACAGAATCTGAAAGCCGCATTTTTAAGCGGGGCCGATATTGATCCTATTACAGTTGTGATTGTAGAAGGTCGGCCCTTAGTCCGTCAGGGGAACTGTCGTACACGAGCAGCCCTGCTAGCGCTAAAGGAATCTGGTCTGCCGATTCTAATTAGATTGAGGGAATTTCAGGGAGACGAGATCGAGCAGGAATGGCATTCATTGGATGGGGCGAAATCATTGCAGCTTTGTCCTGTTGGACGTGGAGTTGCCTATAGCAGACTAGTTAATGACGCCGGGATGTCGGTAGACATGGTAGCGCAGCGTGAGAATATTTCCGAAATGGCCGTGAGGCAACTTATTTCTCTTGCGACTATCGATGATGAGCTGAAAATTTTAATTACTCAGGAAGTTATTTCTTACACACTCTGTCTGGAATTAATTCGTGACCTGGGCGAAAAGGAAGCGCTGGAGAAAATCCGGGGAGAATTAAACGCAAAGCTCCAGGTCATAGCTAATTCAAAAGAGGGTGACTCACTTCCTCTGAATGTTTCTGAAGTAATGACTGCACCAAACTCTCGTAAATCTGTCAGGATCACTAAAAAATCATTGGGTTTTCAACCCATCCCTCGTAAATTAGCCCAGAATCTTGCGGCCAGTTCTAAAGAGGTTTCAAAAAGGTTACGGGCCTCGCTTCCGGCTGAGTTTGATCTTGAACAATTTGGTCCGAACGAAAAAATACCAATTGAGCTCGACAAGCATTTAATTGAGCTGATTTTACAGTCAGAAGCCTCAGTTCTAGATCACGAGGTGAAACTTCAAAGGAAAACGACTAAGGGCAAACTTTCACATTCGACTCAGGCAGCTGATGTTGAGAACAATACAATACCTGCTTCTGATGAAGCAACAAATGAACCCTTGAACGATCAACCTTCAAGCAATCAGAATAAAGAATTTTCATTGCTAAATTTGCATTCTGCTGTATGAAATGTGTTTACTGGGTATCACTAAATGCTGGAGGATCTAACTATGTCTGATTTTAAATGCGCTGAAATGGATGGCATTCCCCCGTTTCCTGAAAATGGCGAGCCTGTAGCTGTTACGGTCCCTCCTGTCATCATGAATAATTTTCCTCTTGCTGATCCAGAAGAGGATTGAGGTCTGCCGTAATTTTTTCCCTTCATAACTGCAGGGGTGATGCAATCACCCCAAAATTCAATACATATCAATAATCTAGCAATCCTTCATTTAATAAACACTGGATAAATATTATATTTTTAAATTTTCTGAATGTTTATGACTAATACTAAAAATATAACCCCACCCTTCTCTCTCATGTTTTAAAAATAGGGTCTATACAAGGCGTTTTTATTTGATTTAATGGTGTCATCTACAAACGCTAGGGGGGGGATTCAATGAAACATTCAAATGAGCAATGGTTTTCTGTTGACGGTCAGTTAATTGATGAAAAATTTGTTTTCAATATTCATGAGTTCAATGGCTCCGCCCGGTATGAAAAAAGTTATTCATGTTCATATTGTAAAGGGTCCGGCCGTCATCGTTTGAGCTATGCAAACTCTACTGGTGCATGTACTTCCTGTAAAGGTACTGGTAAACAAGGCACCTTAATTAAAGAATGTTATACCCTGAAAGAGCTTTTCAAAAAGAATTATTCAGCAGCTCAAAAAGTTGTAACTTCAACCACCTGGCGGCGGCAAAGGATGGATAATTTAACTCCACTGGAGCATAAAATCATATCAGCAACTGATAAAAATCCATTCCTTAAGATTCTTACACTTACCATTCAAAGCGGTCGTCAACTTTCTGCTAAACAAATTGCAGTCGCTGAGCGAATCCTTTCAGAAATCCACTAACCCTCAAATGCACAATGTCACTGTCAAAAGATGGTGACATTTTTTTATTTACTCCCCTTATCGGGAAAACCCAAAAATTTTGCATGATATTATTCTCATATAGACCTATGAGTGTCTTTGAAAAGTTACTTTCGCGGCCTCCCTCATAAAAAGGTTCATTATGAATTTACCACTATTCTTAAATCGTACTGCTATAGCTGTAGGCCTTACGTTGGCTTCCGGTGTGTTATCCGTTGCGCACTCACGTGTATACGAGTACACCTTTACCGATATTAACGGGGTCCATAAAAGTGTCTCAGAAAGCGCCCCATATCTTAACCCCCAGGGCAATTTTAACGCCCTTCTCATTGGAGGGTTAGATCAACAAATCCGTATCTCCGTTTCTCGCGATGAAGATAACAGCTCCATTTATAGCACTACAACCGGCATCATTACTGTTGATGACCGAATCTCGTCTTCAAGCGGCAATAGTTTCTACGGTAAATCTGTCACGATCCCCCCTCTTAGTGATGGCCGCTACACCATCAAATCCGAAATTTTAGACTCAAAATCAGCTGTGGTATCAACAACAACTCACCCTGTTTTTATTGATACCGTGGGGCCTACGTCTGATAACTTTTCGGTTCCATGGGTACCAGGTTATGACATGGTGGTATCAGGTTCTCGATGGGAACTTGGACGTGGTCAGGAATCTATAATTTACCTCGCTGTCAAAAACATCAATGATTTGTCAGGTTTTGATAAAGCGGTAGTTCAGATCATTAAACCCGGTGGCTCCGTATACTCAAGTTATACAATGTCTTACGATGAAGGCTCTAAAGGTGCAACAGCCCCTATTACTAAAAGTGGCATGAATAAAGCTGACTGGATGCCTGTTTCAGACGCTGATACTGACTTTAAATTTCGCGGCTTACTCTATGATAAAGCTGGCAACGTCTCTCAGGTTCCAGACCAGACCTTTGTATTCGACTCATCGCCGGGAGAAAGTGAATTATTTGCAGTAGAAGATCCAACTGCTACAACAAGCGTCATACCTGGTTTCGAAAAAGGATATGTTAAATACACTGCTGGTATGACTGTAGATACAAACCCAGTTACTCTTATTTATAGATTACCAAGGACAAATTATCGTGCAAATAATAAAGCGGGATTATCTTTTGGTTCCCTATTAACTGAATCTAATGGTTACGTTTATATCAAGCAGACTATTCCTGTTGGAACATCATTTGTTATTCATAACGGATATCAATATGGCGGAGGAAATTCTTCATATAACGTTAAACTGGGAGAGAACGCTCCAAAATCACCAGTAATCAGATCAAGACTAATGACTTTCTCAACAGTAGGCAGTTTTGACTATGGTCAGAAGCTTTTTAAAAATGAAGAACTGCCTGGTGAATATCAAACTGCATCTATAACTGTTGACGCAAGGGATTATGTACAATCTTTTTACAATGCAACACAAGCAAGGGAAGTCTGCTCAATACCCGTTGGAGAAACAACATGCACTGGAACTTTTTCCTACAAAATTAATAAAGGAAATGGTTACATTGCGCATTATTTCTTAGTGCGCAGTCCTGATAAGAAATTAACTTCCGACCAATTTGAAATTAGAAGTATTTGGAATACAGATTTAATTCCAAAAATTACAGGATTTGATTATAGAGAAGCTAATAAATCTATTCTGGTCTATGTTACTCAACCTGGTAATGGTAACTGGAGAGAAGTATTGAGGTTAGCTAGTGTCGAACTTTTTGACACATTATCTGGAACGTCACTTTTAGCCGGTTCAAAAGTGGCAATGTCAGGTGATGATTATACCTATGCCCTTGATTTATCGAAGTTACCAGAAGGGAAGTATGATCTTGCATTCAGAGCAAAAGATACATTTAATAATACTTCCCAACTTCCTTTTAAGTCTATTGTTGTGGATAAAACGCCCCCTTCTCTCTCTATCTCTTATGATGGCGCACCTCTAATATCTGAAAGTACGGTGTACGGATTAGAAAACATATCAGTATCTGTAACTGATTCATTGAGCGAATCGAAGATTTACCAAATGGTTCTTCAAGGCGGACCTACATCTGATGATGTTGAATTAGGTTTTACTAAAAATACGGATGGAACCTATACCCCACTCTATCCAAGATTATTTCCGTCTCTCGATGAAACAACAGATAAATACACCCTTTTAGTTAAAGCTATAGATGATGCAGGTAACATGTCATCTAAATCTATCCGCTTTGCCTACTACCCTAAGAACCTTATTGTTCTTGATAAACTAAATACCCTGGCAGTCAATAAGGCGATAAAATTATCTTCTGGTGAGCCATTAGCCGTTCTTAAAGCAAGCCAGTTGCGTCGTAATGATGGTTCGCTTGCAAAAGGCGTCCAAACAGCACTAATTACTGTAAGGGGTGATTCAGCATTCCCAATTAGTGTTATTGGCAATGTTGTAGCCCCTGGAGAAACAAAGGAAATTCAAATAGATTTAGGTGCTGTTGGAAACGATGTAGTGATCCCAATATTCCCTGGTATTAATGGTGTTGTTGGTTCATCTGGATTTATAGTTGAATTTCCGCAACTCAAATAAACTTATATTCACTCATAAAAACCAGTTCATGTGACTGGTTTTTTTTATTTTTATTAACAGTTTTATTTCAATCCCTACCCTTTAATCGCTTTATGATAACCGCTCAGGCCCTCCCCCTGTTCGCAGTCCTGCTTCGGGAGGCCGGGCGGCTTTCTGATACCCCGGCAGGACAAAACAACCCCCTTGTTCGCAGTTCTGCT